>Ga0209170_1000011_pt1 | contig 228490 bp, 173 predicted proteins | sample KloWWTKNB14_bulk_FD_187178 | JGI IMG/M metagenome (GOLD analysis project Ga0209170, IMG submission 187178) | Active sludge microbial communities from Klosterneuburg, Austria, studying microevolution and ecology of nitrifiers - Klosterneuburg... | ecosystem: Engineered > WWTP > Aerobic digester...
AAGAACGATCTTCCATCATTCTCGGGCCGCACATGCGCGGAACAAAAAACCATTTAGAGTAGTACTCTAGTTATCGAGAAAGGTCAGCGTTATTTCCTGTACCAAGCTACTTTCCAAGCTCAATGCAACAGGACATGTGTGTGCCGTGTGCTCCATGATCGAGCGCGCTTTAGCATCCAACCCCTTTCCATCCATTTCCAGATGTACTTCAACACGTTCCACCCTGCGTGGACCGCTGGCCATGTGTTTCACTACGCGGGCCGATAGGCCATGTACCGGAATACCCTTATCGGCAGCGACAATGGCCATTGTGGTGATCATACAGCTCGCCAAGGATGTGGCCAATAGATCGGTTGGTGAGAATGCTGCTCCTTTTCCTTTGTTATCGACTGGTGCATCGGTAACTATCGATTCACCACTGCGCACGTGCGTGCATGTGGTCCGTAGGTCTCCGAGATAGGTGATGTTTGCCGTATCCATTGTGTAATGATCGAAATAACGTTCGCCCGCAAGGTAGTGTTGAAGTGTTGTAGCTTTGTAGCTGCTTCAAGCCTTATGCGTAACAGCTTATCGATCATCCTGCTGCTATGTGGATCAATGCCATTATTGGCGCAAGAAACGATCTACGAGGAGACGCGCGTGCCCTTCCGGAAAGAGATCTATGGCGGGGCCATGGTCCATGGCGATGGATGGGGGCTGAATTTCTATCATGCGAAATATCGAACAGCGATCTACCGAAGACTGTTAGGCTTGGAGATCGTGGGCATGAAGCATCCGAAGGAAGTAAAGAGCTTCAATCCGTATTATGAGGACTCACGAGGCTATTTCTACGGAAAGACCAATGCGCTTTTGATCATTCGACCTACGTACGGTGGTAAACACCAGATAACGGATAAGATCAGGCGCAGCGGGGTTGAAGTGAATTACGTCTGGGGTATTGGCCCATCGCTCGGGCTCGTAAAACCCGTTTATCTGCAGATCGGAACTCCTGACCAATTTCCCTACGAGAACATTGTAACGGAGCGATACGACCCGGCCATCCATGATGTGCAGAATATTTATGGAAGAGCGTCATACTTCAATGGGATTGGAGAGATCGCATTGTATCCTGGAGCATTTGGTCGGTTCGGTCTCAATTTCGAATACAGTGGGAACACGTTGGGGATAAAAGCGCTGGAAGTTGGAGTAAGTGCGGATGTTTATGCAAAGAAGGTCCCAATGATGGCGGATGTGGAAGGCGTGAAGAACAAACAGTATTTCTTCGAGTTCTATCTGAACCTGCTTTTCGGAAAGAAATACGTGCAATGAGCGAGAATAATGGAGTGGAGTTACAAGAAGCACGACCACGGAAACCGTCCTGGTTACGTGTGAAGTTGCCAACGGGTGAGAGTTTCAAGAAAGTGCGTGAGATCGTTAGCCAGCATAAGCTGCATACGATCTGCCAAAGTGGTAATTGCCCGAATATGGGCGAATGCTGGGGCGCAGGCACAGCAACGTTCATGATCCTTGGTAATGTGTGTACGCGGAGCTGTGGATTCTGTTCCGTAGCGACCGGCCGGCCAGAAGCTGTAGATCCATTCGAACCAGCGCGCGTAGCACGGAGCATCGAATTGATGGGCATCAAACATTGTGTGATCACCAGTGTGGATAGGGATGACCTGAAGGATGGCGGAAGTGATATTTGGGCAAAGACCATTCGTGCCATTCGCCGCAGAACACCGGGAACCACCATGGAAACACTGATCCCGGATTTCCAAGGGAATTGGGACAACTTGGAGATCGTTACCAACGAAGCACCAGAGATCCTCTCGCATAATTTGGAGACCGTACGTAGGCTTACAAAGCAAGTGCGTATCCAAGCCAAATACGACCGCAGTTTGGAAGTGTTGCTGCGTGCCAAACGTGCAGGTCTTCGCACCAAAAGTGGCGTCATGTTAGGCTTAGGCGAAACCGATCAAGAAGTGATCGAGACCATGGATGATCTTCGCAGCGTAAACGTGGATATCATCACACTAGGCCAGTACCTTCAACCCACCAAAGTCCATTTACCCGTAGTGGAATTCGTTCATCCGGATAAGTTCGCATTCTTCCAAAAGATCGGTAAGGAAAAAGGTTTCCGCCATGTTGAAAGCGGCCCATTGGTGCGGAGTAGTTACCATGCAGAAAAGCATATGGCTTGAGGTGATTAGTTGCTGGTTGTCGGTTTTTTGCTGGCTGCCGTTGCCAGCATTACCGTCCACTAGGCCTAAGCAAGTGGACTTCATTGTATATCCTTTTCTTAAAATCATAACCATCTGCATAATCTGCGGTCCTCTTTTCAGCTAGTCATCGCCCAAGCAGACAGCAATAACTGACAACCGACAACTAACAACTAACACAAAGTGAAAACTCGCATAGCAATCAATGGTTTCGGTCGCATTGGCCGTGTAACCGCACGTATCCTTTTAGGCCGCACCGATCTGGAACTGGTGGCGGTTAATGACCTCACCGATAACAAGACCTTGGCGCATTTATTCAAGTACGATTCCGTTCACGGAGTGTATAAGGGCGAAGTAAGTTTCGGTGATGATCACTTGAATTTAGGGGGCACCAAGGTGAAAGCATTCGCAGAAAAAGACCCATCGAAATTGCCGTGGAAGGAATTGGGGATCGATGTGGTGATCGAATGCACCGGGTTTTTTCTGACGCGTGATTCGGCTGGTGGACATTTGAAAGCCGGAGCCAAGAAGGTGGTGTTGAGCGCACCAGCGAAAGACCCATCGATCAAGACCGTTGTGTTGGGTGTGAATGATCACATCATGGATGGAAAGGAGGACATTATCTCCAATGCAAGCTGTACCACCAATTGCGCAGCGCCCATGATCCAAGCGTTGCATGAGTTCTGCGTGATAGAGGACGGTTTCATCACCACCGTCCACAGCTACACCGGAGACCAACGCCTGCACGATGCCCCGCACAAGGACCTACGACGTGCACGTGCCGCTGCCATAAGCATGGTGCCCACAACAACAGGTGCGGCAAAAGCGATCACCCGCATTTTCCCTGAACTGGATGGGAAGCTCGGTGGCTGTGGCATACGCGTACCAGTGCCCGATGGCTCCATAACCGATATCACGTGTAAAGTGAAGACGCTACACACCGCAGATCAGATCAACGCACGTTTCAAAGAACTCGCCAACGGAAAACTGAAAGGCATACTCCGCTACACCGAAGACCCGATCGTAAGTGTGGACATCGTAGGCGACCCCAACAGCTGCATCTTCGACGCGCAACTCACCAGTGTAGTCGGCAACATGGTAAAAGTGATGGGCTGGTACGACAACGAGTACGGTTACAGTAGCCGGTTGGTGGATCTGGTAGTTAGGTTGGGGAAGTAAGAACGAACGCTAAACGGCAGGACCACCGCTGATCGCAATATCTGCACTTAGTCCTCCATCACCAACCCGTTTCTTCAATTGCAGGTCCTTGCCATCAAAAACCGCATAAGTGAAATACGTGATCCAATCGCCGAGGTTGATGTAGCGGCAACCGGGTTTTACTTCGAGGTCCACCGGTAAGTGACGGTGCCCGAAGATCATGAAGTCGTAATGTGTTTTCTCTAGTTCGGTGCGGCAGTACTGCACCAACCATTCCTTGTCTTCGCCAAGCCATTTGCGGTCGTTCTCGTAGCTTTTCTTACGACTGCGTCCGCTCCAGAAATCGCCTAGCCACAATCCGAAATTCGGGTGCAAGCGTGCAAAGGCCCATTGGCACATTTTGTTCCGGAAGATCTTCTTCATGAACTTGTAGCCATGGTCGCTAGGTCCAAGCCCATCGCCATGCCCGATCAAGAATTTCTTGCCGTTGTAGGTCAGCTCGATCGGTTCGCGGTGCGCAATTACACCGGTCTCCGAAGGCACATAATCGAAGATCCACATATCGTGGTTGCCGATATGTAGATGCACCGGAATGCCACGGTCGGTGAGTTCGGCCATCTTGCCCAACAACCGCACGTAGCCTCGGGGCACTGCACGTTTATACTCGAACCAAAAGTCGAACAGATCACCAAGCAAGTGGATCTCAGCGGCATCCTTCGCAGCTTCATCCAAGAAAGCCACAATTCGTTTTTCGCGCGCCAAACTTGCATCCGCATCCGGCACTCCCAAATGGAAGTCACTCAAGAAATATATTTTCTGGCCGGGTCTCATACGCGGGTCGAAGGTCGTGGTTTAATAGGGATCCAGAATGTTGTTCGCTCAGAACTTCATTGAACGTAAGATCCGAGTTGGGTCCAACTTTTCTAAAGCAAGAACAAAGCGGATGCGATCTCCGATATCCCGTCCTCTGAACGTTTCCTCATCGGCGATCCGTTGAGATACGATCAATGGGAACCACACCTCCACCGCATCTTTAATGATCGGAAATCCTACTCCCGCTTCATAGTAGAATTCCGCATTGGTGCTTTTTCCTTCTTGGGTGATGGTCGTCACCGGTACGCTTCCGAGACTCGCGAAGAGAGCAATGGGAATCGGCACGGGAAGGTCGAGTTCCGCGTTAAGTGCTGCTATCCACGTATCACTTCCACCCTGTAGGAACGGCGTTTTGAAGGCACCTTGTTGCTGGGTGAATTGGCGACTTAGGAAGTTCACGGATGCTCCACGATCCAAGTAAGCGTGTTCGTAGAGCATGTCTTCCGGACCCCATGTCAAGCCCCAGGCTTCGAGACCGTTGCGTAATCCGATATCACTTTTCCAAAGGAACGAACCGGCAAAAGCACGCATGCGGAATTGCTTGTTCCTCGCATTGTAGGCCCATGCTTGTTCTACTTCCACAGAAGCTTGGAGCCAATTGTCGGTGGCCGTGATCTTTGGGTTCAAACGGGTAGGATGGAGCTTGCGCTTGTCCTCGGATCGCAGTGAGACCTCGTAATAGAATTGGTCCGTTGCATTCCTCAAAACTTCGGTCCCGTCCATGTTCTCTGCGACATAAGTGTTCCGCAAGAAAACGGAACGCAGCGCAATGCGATGTTGCCATGGTTTACTAAGCGGATCTTGCTTCACATCAAAATGCACATAAGGTGAAACGTTCTGGTACCATGCATTCGCGAAATGGTCATGGAATGTGGATGCTGTGCGTCCGCTTACGCCGAATGTGACGTTGCGGAAGATGTTGCTTTGTAAGCGATCCAAATGTTGTTCGATGCGCGCTGCGCCCACCACGCGCTCACTTCCGAAAGCGAAGAGCGGTGCAACAACCCATTCGGTGCGTTGCGATGGGAATATGGTGTTGTGCAGCACTAAGCCGGCTTGCCAACCATCGTGGTTGTTCCATGCTGGTGCTAGCGAATAGTAGATCGTTCGGCGATCTTGTTTTTCGAGGCCGTACAACGGTTCGAACGCAGGGAGTTTCCAGCGTTTGAACAAGCCGTGGGAGCGTAATTCGTTATTGCGTCTGTCGATGTCGAGGGTACGGTTGTTAGCATCGATTACGATTCGGTCCGCATTAGGCCATGGGAGGGTCAAATTTTGAATACTTCTATCAATGGTCGGTATCTCATAGTTCACTTTTCGATAATGTGAATGAACTGTGATTTGCGTACCACCAATCTCCCAGATGGACCCAATAGTGTCCTTACTGTTAAACGCGGTAACGGAAAACGCAAACAAGCCTTTCGAATCGAGCTTGTATCGCAATTGGTCACCTCTCAATTGCTTTGCCTTCACATCCACCTTACGATCGGCAACGATCAAACCATCAAACAACCACCCGAGATTCTTTCCACTTTCACGTTCAAATACTTCACGCACATCCTTCGGTTGCGGATGTTCGAATTGCCATTCGTCGTAGTAGGCGTGCATGCATTTATCGAATGTTTCCTCGCCGAGATAGGCGAATAAATGATCGAACGCCAATGCGGTCTTCATGTACACGCCTGTGCCGTAGTTGAACTCCGTCATGTCATCCGAAGAAAGCGACAGCGGTTGATCCAAATTGCGGCGTGCATTGAGCCTGTATCCCAATTCAGAGAGCGTTCGGTGCGGATCTGTAACCTGTTCGAACAACTTCTTTTCACCCGGAAGGCCAAGCTCTAGTGTACTGTTCGGGTAGTTCTTTCGCATATACCGAAGCTCCACGAAACTGTTCATGCCTTCATCCATCCACGCATGATCACGTTCGTTGCTGCCCAGAATGCCATAGAACCAATTGTGCCCGACCTCATGTGCGATCACATTGTCCAATTCTTCACGTTCCGAGCAATTGCCGATGATGGTGATCATGGGATACTCCATTCCGCCACCAGCGCTGATCGTGCCATCCACCGCTGTGCAGACGTCGTATGGATAGTCCCCGACCCATTCACTGTAACGCAATACGCTCTCGTTCAAAAAGGAAGTTGCATCCTGCCAGATCAACGCATTGGCCGGTGTGAACAAAGCCCATGTTGTAACGGTGTGGCCTGTCCGTGGCAACGCGATCTTGCTTTTCCTCACCAAGAAACGCTTGTCAGCGAACCACGCGAAATCATGGATCCTGCTTTGTGTAAAGCGTATGGTCTTTGTTTCCGTATCCGAAGCCGGAAATGGTGACGAAGTTTCGGCAAGAGCTGTGGATAAGGAGCGCTCAGCCAATTCATTCATCCAAGCATTTTCTAAAGGATCCTGTAATGACCCGGTAGCCCCTACGACGTAATTTCTTGGTAGGGTGATGGATACATCGAACGAACCGAATTCACTATAGAATTCACCCAAGGTCAAGTAGGGCATTGCGTGCCAACCATCCGCATCGAACACTGCAGGCTTAGGATACCATTGTGTGATGTAATAGGCTTGTTGAGTATGCCCAAGCCGTGAGAATTTTCCACTGGGGATCTTCACCCGGAACGGCGTCGAAATTGAAATGGAATCACCCGTGGCAAGCGATGTGTTCAGTTTGATCCATGCGATATCGCTGTGCTTCTGATCGTAACCCCAAACAAGTGTTTGCTCGGCAGCAGTGAAATCCAAACTGTCGATGTATCCGCGTTCGTCGTCAGTGGCGAAGTGCAGTTTCAATTTGCCCATGCGATCGAGTTGATCACACAAAGCGGTGTGTTTATCACGATACGCATTCGGCCACAAATGCATCCAGACCGTATCCAGTGCATCCGGGCTGTTGTTGTGGTAAACGAATGTTTCATTGGCGTGCAGAACGTGTGCAACATCATCCAACCGCACGTCGATGGTGTAGTTCACCTCTTGCTGCCAATAGGTTTGCGCTTGTGAAGCAAAAGTCAACAGCGTAAATAGGCAGGAAAGAGTGTGGTTAGGTGTGCCTATTATCATCATTCAGCGTGTGTGAAAATAGCTGCGCCTCGATCTGGTCAATACGGAAAGTTGTCAGTTGTTGGTTTTTTGCTGTCTGCATTGCAACACGCGGGCTTACCGAGCGGAATAATAACACGTATGGTGCGACTGGTCATCGCCCGCCCAGACAGTAAAAACCAACAACCAATTGCCAATAACTACTTTCCAAAGATCTCTTCCAACTTCGGTTCCAGTTCGTTCGCGCGCATTCCTTTTGCGAGGATCTTTCCTTCCTTATCGACCAGCACGGTGTACGGGATACTGTTGGCCCCGTATTCCTGTGCGGCGGCATTGTTCCAGTAACCGAGATCACTCACGTGTTTCCAGGGAAGGCCATCGTCCTTGATCGCTTTTTTCCAAGCCTCAAGATCCTTATCCAACGACACGCCGAGGATCTCGAATCCTTTTTTATGGAAGCGCTCATAGATCCGTTTCACGTTCGGGTTCTCGTAACGGCATGGACGGCACCAGCTGGCCCAGAAATCGATCAGCACGTACTGGCCGCGAAGGTCACTAAGAGCGAATGTTCCGCCATCCGGAGTTTGTTGGCGGATCTCCGGAGCAACACTTCCGAACGGGAGCATACTATTCTTACGCTCTTCAGCCTCCTGTTGCATTTTAAGTTGCGTTTGTTGTGTTTCGAAGCTCGCAACTTGATCTCGGAATTGAGTGAAAACGCTGGACTTCGGCATCACCTTGCGCAGATCATCCCGCACTTTTTTGAACAGATCCATCTCCTTGTTGATATCCAGTCGTGTAACCGAAGTGATCGCAACCGGCGAACCGGAATTCTCTTGCGTGAACGTCTTGGTGCGTTCGTAGAATTCGGCATTGAGCTGATTGTACCGTGCCATTGTACTTGCGTCTGGCGGTTGCATGTTCAGAGCTTCCTTTAATGTATTTGTCTCCGTCTCGAATGTCTTTGCGCTCTTGAAGAAGTCATGCAGCGCAGTAGCATGTAACGAACCCTCGATCCTGGACGGCATATTCAGGTCCCCTAGCTTGGAATCAATACTTAGTGATTCAGCACTGTCCAAGGCCAGAACGAGCTGCTCGCCATCAATTGTAATCCGATAAAAGTCCAACGGTAACTTCGGGATCTCCAGTTTGCCTTTACCATTTGCGTCCAGGACAACGGTATCCACACGAACAGGAACATTGTTGTCGAATTTATCGAAGACCGCGGTCCTATTACCGGCGCCTTCAACGTTCAATTCAACGGTACGGGAATTTGAACCTATGTTGCCACAGGATACTAGGATGATACAGGCCAGTGCCTGAAAAATGGAACTTGTTTTCATTGTTAAGCGTTGTCTTTTTCCAGTATGGAACGTACTACTTCGTTTGCTTTTTTAGGATCGGCCTTACCCTTGGTTCCCTTCATTACTTCACCCATGAACAAGCCAAGTAGCCCTTTGTTCCCGGCACGATAGGCTACTACTTTATCGGGATAGCGAGCCATTACTTCCTTCATTATTCCTTCTACCACGTCATCCCCGGCATCTTGGACAAGGTCATTTGCAGCGGCTAGGTCAGCAGGGCTTGTCGACGTATCGTTCAGCATTAAAGGGAACAATTTCTGGCTGGCGATCGAGTGGCTTATCCTCCCACTATCGATCAACGTGACCAGGCCCGCAAGACGATCCGCGGAGATCGGGAATTGGTCCATCGTCAGCCCTTGCTCATTCATCCAACTACGCACATCGCCCATTACCCAGTTTGCCGCTGCTTTGTGATTGGTCGTTCCCTTGATCACATCCTCATAGTACAAGGCGGTTGCTTTATCATCCGTAAGTATTGCGGCGTCGTAATCGCTTAGCCCTAACTCCTTGGTGTACTTCTCACGCAGTTCGCGGGGTAGGGGAGGCATTGCCTTTCGGATGGCTTCCTTGTGCGACTCAGAAACGGTGATCGGTTGTAGATCAGGTTCTGGAAAATACCTGTAGTCATGCGCTTCTTCTTTGCTACGCATGCCACTCGTGCTTCCGGTGGCAGCATCGAACGAGCGGGTCTCCATGTGGATCTCGCCGCCAGCGTCCAGGATCTCGCTTTGGCGCTGTGCCTCGTATTCGATCGCACGCATCACGTTGCGGAAACTGTTCATGTTCTTCACTTCACAACGCGTACCGAACTCCTCAACTCCCTTAATGCGCAGACTGATGTTCGCATCGCAACGCATGGAACCTTCTTCCATGTTTCCATCGCAGATATCCAAATAACGCACTAAGCGACGCACCTCCACCAAGTAATCGTAAGCCTCCTGTCCGCTGCGGATATCAGGTTCGCTTACGATCTCCACCAGCGGTACACCGGCGCGATTGAGGTCAACGAGCGTATTGAACGGATCGACATCATGGATGCTCTTTCCGGCATCCTCTTCCATGTGGATCCGAGTGATACCGATCCGTGTCATTTCCTTCACTCCAGGATCGCGTGTGTTCGGAATATCAATGAACCCATTGGTGCAGATGGGCGTTTTATCCTGTGTGATCTGATATCCTTTCGGTAGATCAGGGTAGAAATAGTTCTTACGAGCGTAGTGCATCCAAGGCGCGATCGTGCAATTGGTGGCCAACCCGATGCGAACGGCATGTTCTATAACACGTTTGTTGGCAACTGGCAAAGTTCCAGGATGCCCTAGCGTCAGTGGGGAGACATTCGTATTCGGATGATCTCCGTATGCATTCGGGTCGCAACTGTACGCCTTGGTCTCGGTGATCAACTGCGCGTGTACTTCGAGCCCTACAACAAGGTCGTACTTCACACTCCAATGAGGTGCACCGGTGCCGGTCACGGAAGCTTTTGTATCGATCTCTTTTACCATTCAATTCTTCACTTGAGCTAAGTCATCACCAATAAGCCTTACCACAACAATCGAAATTCAACAATTCTAACGAAGTTAACAATGAGCAGTTGGCAGTGGCAGTTGGCAGTTAGCAGTGAGCTGTGGCAATTTGCAGCGGCAGTTAGCAGTCCCGGAATTTATCGCTTTGCTGAAAAATAGGTTTCAGGCAATACCATTTTCACTACGCTATCCATAATCTGTGTTGATCATTTCTTTCAGCATCTGTCACTCCGGTCTTGGGCTGGAGAGCGTTCCATTTCATTCACCACTCAACAACTCGCGATCAATTCCCGCATGATCAACGTGAGCTTTGGCTCTGCAACTTCGGCGACGCGCTGAACCATTTCATGCGTCGTTTTTTCGATGCGTCCTTCCACACCCATATCGGTGATAACGCTCATTGCGAAACACGGAATTCCCATTTGTCTCGCAGCAATCACTTCCGGTACGGTACTCATACCCACTGCGTCACCTCCAATATTCCTAACGTAGCGATACTCCGCAGGAGTCTCAAGCGTTGGCCCGGTAAGTCCAACGTAAGTTCCTTCGCGTACCGTGATATTGTTCTTGGCAGCGATCTCCTTTGCGGTTGCGATCAATGCATGATCGTAAGGTTCACTCATATCTGGAAAGCGTGGTCCGAGCTCATCGATGTTCTTGCCAATGAGCGGGTTAGGGAAAAGACAAATGTGATCGTTCAGGATCATCAGGTCGCCTGTGTCGTGAGCTGGATTGACACCTCCGCATGCGTTGCTCACGAAAAGTCTATGGATCCCTAAGAACTTCATAACGCGAACAGGCATGATCACCTCATCCATGGTCCAACCTTCGTAAAAGTGGAAACGGCCTTGCATGGCCACTACGGGCTTACCACCAAGGATGCCGAACAGCAATTTGCCGGGATGTCCTTGAACCGTACTCACCGGAAATTCAGGGATATCCTTGTATGCGATGCTGAATTTCACATCGATCTCCTTCCCTAGACCGCTAAGCCCCGTTCCGAGGATGATCCCCGTCTCTGGTATGAAACCATCAGTGGCTTTCTTAAGGTATTCAGCTATGCGTTTTATGCGTTGCAACATGGCGTTGGATCAATTCAGCGAAACGTTCTGGTTCATTCAAAATTACGGCCCTCATTCCGATCACGTAGAGTGGCAATCCTTCGAGTGCACTACCCCTTATCACTGAACCAAGCCTTGCGGCATCCTTTTCAGTGGTGACCAGCATTTTTGGGCCGGGTGCGAATTTACCAAAAACCGTCGCCAGATGGTGAAGGTCTTTTGAGGTGAATGCATGGTGGTCCTTGAAAGCGATGTGTTCAACGCTATCGGCCAAGCTGCGAACGTGTAACAGGAGAGGCCGAGGATCAGCAATTCCCGTGAACAAAAGGATCTTCGGCTTTTCGCCTTTTACTGCTACAGGATCACTATAAGGACGGAGGCTCTCGTATTCGATCCCACTGAAAAAAAGCTGCTGATGAGCATCGATCCGTAGCCGATGTCTCCACTTATCCTGTTCCGTATCGCTGGGTAAAGAAGGGCATTTGGTGACCACGATCACCTGCGCGGCTTCGGCCCTGTAACGCAGATCGCGTAGGGTCCCGGCCGGAAAGAGCACATCATCGCAATACGGTCTTTGCCACGTAGTAAGGAGAATGTTCAGGCCAGCATTGACTTTTCGGTGTTGCAAAGCATCATCCAGTACCACGGCACTCACATCCGGTAATTGTTCCTGTATTGCTACAATACCCGCAATTCGATCGGCTCCAACGAAGACATGAACTTGGGGAAAATTTCGTTTTACTTGTACGGGCTCATCGCCTGATAGCGCCGTTGCGTCATTGGCATTCACTTCGTGCAGGTCGGATCCCTTTCTGCCATAACCTCGGCTTAGCGTTGCGATCTGTTCAGTGCCCTTCAAAATTCGCAGAACAAGTTCCATCATTGGCGTTTTTCCAGTTCCGCCTAGTGCAAGATTTCCAATAGCGATGGTCGGTATTGCGGGGCGGACCGGTCTGATCACACCAGTGTCATAGAGCAGATGACGTATGCGAAGGACCGCAGCATGTAGCAACGTGAATGGAGCGAGAAGAATGCGCAGCAGGGTCATTGGGGGATCAAAGATGGCACAACTGCGGAATTGCTAACCATCGAATGGTTCAACCTGGACACAAACCATATTCACGGATGACCTTTCACTCAGGTCAACCGTAGTGGTCAGCTCACGATCATCAAATGCCCACGTTTGCTCACCTCACGTGTAAGTTCGCATGGGTCTCTGTGGCGCATGGTGTATACGCACTTGCCTACGGGCATCAGTGCGCCACCATACCTACTATCCTATTGGTCATTGGTATCCGTGGTCCTCCGCATTTCGGCGACAAATGTCAATCGTTGTTCGATGCAAATTCTGGGTTCAATAAGGCGTTTAATTTTGAAAGGAGTGCGGCAAGGTCGTTCCTTCGTGACATGAAATTGAGTAAATTGATCGCTGCTCTGGAACAATGGGCTCCTCTTAGCCTACAAGAGGCATATGACAATAGTGGATTACAGTTGGGCGATCCTAATATGGAAATTTTGAGTGCTATGGTCTGTTTGGACTGTACCGAGACTGTGATAGAGGAAGCTGCAATGCAGAATTGTCAACTCATCATTAGTCATCATCCATTGATATTCAGAGGGTTAAAGTGTCTGTCCGGGAATGGTTACGTAGAACGGACACTTAGAGCCGCGATAAAGCACGACATCGCTTTATATGCAATTCATACGAATCTGGATAATGTGCATGATGGCGTGAATGGAGAGATCGCGTCACGTCTGCGATTAAAGCCAATGGGCGTTCTGGAACCTAAAGTTGATCTACTCCGCAAACTATCGGTATTCGTTCCGCATTCACATGCCGAACAAGTGCGTGAGGCTATGTTCCGGGCCGGGGCCGGGCACGTGGGCGATTATGACGAGTGTAGTTTCAATGTTGAAGGAACCGGCACATTCAGAGGTACGGAAGGAACGGTGCCCTATGTGGGGAAGATCGGTGAACGCCACAAGGAGCCCGAAACGCGCGTGGAGGTCATTTATCCAGTATTCAAGGAAAGGATGATCATCAGCACCATGAGAGAAGCACATCCCTATGAGGAAGTGGCTTATGACCTGGTTCCATTGCATAACAGGCATCCTCGGGTCGGAAGTGGTCTGGTCGGTGAATGGGACAAGCCATTGTCAGAACAAGAGTTCTTGGCACGATTGAAGGAAGTTTTCGGGCTAAAGACCTTACGTCATTCCAAATTATTGGGTAGACCCATTAAGCGCGTTGGAATGTGTGGTGGTTCCGGTGCTTTTTTGATCAACAGGTCGAAGAGCGAAGGTGTTGATGCGTATATCACTGGGGACGTGAAATACCACGAATTTTTTGATGCTGATGGCAGTCTGTTATTGGCTGATATTGGGCATTTCGGCAGCGAACAATTCACGATGCACCTGATCCAACGCAGATTGGCCCAACTTTTCCCTACCTTTGCCGTCCGTTTGACGAAAATTGTCACGGATCCCATATACCATTACTGACCATGGCGAAGACCAGCGTGAAAGAAGCAAAGACTGCATCGGATAACGGTAAGGCTACTAAAAAGGCCGCAACGAAAACCGATAATACGATCGCTGAGAGGCTCGTTGAATTGTACCGTTTGCAGCACTTCGATACATTGGTCGATAAGATCAAGACCCAACGTGGAGAGCTTCCACTTGAGGTACAGGACCTTGAAGATGAGGTTACTGGACTTGAGACACGCATGACCAAGCTGCAAGGCGAGCTCACGGAGATGGAGGAGCAGGTCACTGATAAGCAGAATGCGATCAAGGACGCCAAAGCACAGATCAAAAAGTACGAGGCGCAACAGGCCAAGGTGCGTAACAACCGTGAATACGATTCTTTGACCAAGGAAGTGGAATTCCAGAACTTGGAGATCCAGCTTGCAGAGAAACGCATCAAGGAAGCCAAGGCGCAGATAGACGGCAAGAAGACGGTGGTAGAGGAGAGCAAGGAGCGTTATACTGAGCGCAAGAAGGATCTTGCTTTGAAGAAGAAGGAGCTTGATACCATCATTGCCGAGACGGAGAAGGAGGAGAAGGACCTGATCAAGAAAAGTGACGCTGCTGCTAAGCACATCGAAGCGCGTCTGTTGAGCGCCTATGCCCGTATTCGTGAGAACTCACGGAACGGGCTTGCTGTTGTACCCGTTGAGCGTGGTAGCTGCGGGGGTTGTTTCAATAGCATTCCGCCACAGCGCCAATTGGATATAGCTAGCCATAAGAAAGTGATCGTTTGCGAACATTGCGGACGCATCCTTGTGGATGAATATGTAGTGGAAAGTGTTGAAGGCGGTAAGTGATCCTTTAATACCATTTGGAAATAGAGATCCATTCAATCTGCTCGCTCTTTTCCGCCCATGCTTCTTCAAAAACTAGTTCCGTAGCTATGGCTATGCAAATATTTTTTGAATCGCCTGGTCAAAACTTAACACGTGCCTTCGGCAGTCAGGTTCGCATCTTCGGACGAATCTCTAATTCCAAATGGTATAACGAACCAGAAATTCAAAGCCCTTCGCCTAACGGTGAGGGGCTTTTTGATGTGTGTCGAAAAGAATGGAGTTCTTGGTTCGAACTGTGCTATGGCCTTAGGCTCACAGTGACCAATCCTCGATAATTGGTCAGATCCTCACGGATCGGATCGACCAGATCAGCATTGTAGGGGTATCTGGTCGCTGAGCGATCACTATAGTTCAGACCCAATTCAACACCTACATGGTCCGTGCGATAGCCGATGCCCGCAGCATAGGTCTTCAGCGCCTGTCCATGTCGTGGATCCGAAGTCAAATAGGCATCAGGAACAAAGCTCCAACCCAACCGGTAATACCAATTTCCAGCTCGCCATTCCATCCCAACACGGATAGTATGAACAGCTCTGAAGCTTTGTTTGATCGCAGCATTCTCTAAGGAAAAATCATAATCATCAACCAATTTATCATTTCTACGGAATCGCATTTTCGCATAGTCCGCATATTCATAATCCACACTGATCACTCCGTTCTTTCCGGCAACGTAAGCGGCGCTTAGCGCCGCTCTCCACGGAGACCTTACACGGTAGCTGAACGCGCCATCAGGCGATGTTTCGGAATAGCTGGATCTCCCATCAGCATCAGGAGTGCGGAACGAGGTCTTCAATTCATAGACATAGACGTCATTCAACTGCATCCATTGAGGACTATGGAAAGCAGCGCCCATGCGGAATCGCTCCGTAATTCGGCCTATTACTCCCACTTTCGCGTTCACGCCATTCCCGGTCGTATTCAGGTCCTCGGTATAGGTAAGGTCCTTCAGGTCCAGACTTTCATCCAAGCTGGTCTCGGTATGCTTGGTCGTGCGTTTGAACCGGTGACTTGCAATGCCGATTGAAATGCCAACGTAGAGCCGATCCATGTAGTTGCCGGAATAAAAGAAATTAGTGTTCGTGTTCGCTCCACGGGAATCCACGGAATGGACTTGTTCAGTGGTCGACCCGAAAGGAATGGCGGGTGTATACTCGTTCAGGAGTGTATCACCATCCACAACCGCAGGATCTATTCCATACGCATACCAAGCCAAGCTAGAGCTGAATGGAAACGCATCGGTACTTAGATCGTCAATACTGGTTCCGCTCGCCTCATTTACGAATCGCTGAAGTATAGTACTGGGGATCTCCTTGCCTACCGCTCGGGATGCATAGTGGTGACTTTGTTGTCGGTCATAGACCACGCCGAAAGTCCCACTGCGCCATTCATTATCCTTTTTGGCTGGGTTATGCAGGATCAGTGATAAATTGTTGAAATAGAAGCGAGCTTTAGAGTCGGATGTGTTTTGTCCATAGAATCTACTTGAGGCGTCATTCACTTCCAACGAAGGCGTTAGAGTAAGCTCGGAGTTGCGGTACAACCCAAAACCTGCGGGGTTTATTCCGATGGATCCGGGGTCTGCGCCAATTGCACCAAATGCATTGGCCATACCATTGCTACGTGCTGTACCACCTGGCAAAAGGGAACTGATCCGAAGTGCATCTTCTTCGTTCTGGGCCATGGACGCAGTAGCCAATACCAAAGCCAGTCCGGTAAGTACGGAAAGCCGGATTCGATCTAGAGCCATCATCCCCGATCCGCTGATCATCGACGACGTCCGCCGCTACCTCCGCCGGAACCACTACCGCTACCAGAGTCATTGTTATTTCTACTGCCGCCGTCATTACGAGACGGTGTGGCTCTTTCTGTACCATGGTTCTCACGGGCCGGGGCAGTTCGCGGTGAGGTTTCCCTCGTGGGCCTTGTAGTCGGTTGACGCTCAGGTTCGTAATAACGGATCCTGGAATGGTCCGGTGTACGTGTTTGTTGACCTTGAACAGGTTGTGACCGCACCCCTCGCTCGTCAACAGCCCGGTTGGTCAAACCTATCGGATCCCGGAATTCATTGGCTGGTCTCGATGATGTTCCACCATTTCCTGAACTGTTACCACCCATTCCAGGGCGATGGCTTACCACGGTACTGCTGCTACCACCTACAATTACAGGTGAATAATACGGGCAGGCGTTACCATACGGACCATAGTAAGGTCCCCACCCACCATTATATCCACCGTATGGATTTCCATAATAACCACCGTATGGGTTTCCATAGTAGCTACCGTATGGGTTTCCATAATAGCCCCCGAAACCTCCGTAGCCAATATCATAGGTCCATGGTGCGTAATGTGCGTTTCCATAATACCCGCCATATCCATACGGAATTGAGGACCAACCGCTGTACACTCCGGTACCGTAGCCAAAACCGATCATCATTCCATTCTGCCCATAACCATAACCGGTCCTTCCTGCTAAGCCGGTCAGGCCAGAGTTGAATCCGAAGCGACCATAATTGTAGTAGTATGGGTCGTTATAGGCCATGTCGTAATAATTGCTCGGGGCATATTGTGTGGCCGTTTCAGCATTGTAATAATCATCAGTTGGAGGTGTACTCTTTGGTGCAGGCTCGGGTGCAGGTTCAGGTGCTGGAGGCACATCCGCGACACTGGCAGTCAGGGGAGCATCGCTCGGCATGTAATACACATCATCACGTACATCACTCGCGGTGCGTATACTGCCACAAGAGACAATAGTAAGAGCCAATAGAGCAACTACTGGCGAGATCCGGATCGAAGTGTTCATGTTCATCTTGTTGTTAAACCCGTGTAACGCTGCCACGCGTTATCGGGATGTGTACTTTAGCCGCCCATATTTCAGGGTGTACAGAACAAAAATAATACCACATTAGAGGCGATGGCGGATAATCTTACTAAAAGAGCGGATGACTATGCAAAATGGTACAACGACCTTGTACTGAAAGCGGACATGGCCGAGCATAGTGCTGTGCGAGGTTGTATGGTGATCAAGCCACATGGTTACGCTATTTGGGAGAAGATGCAAAGTGCGCTGGATCGAATGTTCAAGGACACCGGACATGTAAACGCATACTTCCCCATTTTCGTGCCTAAAAGCCTGTTCGAGGCCGAAGAAAAAAATGCGGAAGGGTTTGCCAAGGAGTGCGCCGTTGTTACGCATTACCGGCTAAAGGCCGATCCGAACAATAAGGGTAAGTTGATGGTGGATCCGGAGGCCAAGTTGGAAGAAGAACTTATCGTACGACCAACAAGTGAAGCCATCATTTGGAACACCTATCGTGGCTGGATAAAAAGCTATCGGGACCTGCCGTTGTTGATCAACCAATGGGCCAATGTCGTTCGTTGGGAAATGCGAACGCGCCTTTTCCTTCGTACCGCTGAATTCTTATGGCAGGAAGGGCACACAGCACATGCCACAAAGGCCGAAGCGATCGAGGAGACCGAACGTATGTTGCAAGTGTATGCCACATTTGCAGAGGAGTGGTTGGCGATGCCGGTATTACAAGGGGTGAAAACCGCTAGTGAACGTTTTGCAGGAGCTGAAGAAACCTATTGCATTGAAGCGATGATGCAGGACGGCAAAGCGTTGCAAGCGGGTACTTCGCACTTTCTCGGACAGAACTTTGCCAAGGCCTTCGATGTGGTCTTTACCAATAAGCAGAATACGCAAGAGCATGTTTGGGCAACAAGTTGGGGAGTTAGTACGCGGTTAATGGGAGCGTTGATCATGACCCATAGTGATGACAATGGGTTGGTCCTGCCACCCAAACTGGCACCGGTGCAGGTGGTTATTGTACCTATTGCCAAGAATGAAGAGCAGATGGAGGCGGTCCGTACTTATGTAGCTCCAATGATCGGCGAGCTTAAGGCCAAGGGGATCTCTGTGAAGTTGGACGATGATGACAAGCGGAAACCCGGATGGAAGTTCGCAGAATATGAATTCAAAGGTTATCCTATACGTATCGCGATCGGCCCTCGGGACATGGAAAATGGAACCGTGGAGGTTGCTCGTCGCGACACGTTGGAAAAACAGGTTATGCAGGTAACGGATATAGCGGAAAAGATCGAGCATTTGCTAGGTCGCATCCAGGACAATCTTTACCAGAAAGCGTTGGCGATGCGCGAAGAGTTCACTACTGCGGTGGATACATACGATGAATTCAAAGTAGCCATAGAGAAGGGTGGATTCATATACGCACACTGGGATGGTACGCCAGAAACCGAAGAGAAAGTGAAGAACGAGACCAAAGCCACGATCCGCCTTATTCCGTTAAAAAGTGATGGGAAACCCGGGAAGTGTATGGTTACGGGCCAACCAAGTACGCAACGCGTAGTTTTTGCTCGCGCTTACTGATGAAAAAGTCGAAAGAGATCGCACCGGACCCACATGACTTGGTTGTAAGGGCATTACGGACCAAAGCCGCTGTTAAGCAGGACATTTATCGACGTACAAAAGAGATGTACGCGGAAATGAAAGAAGTCTTAGATGAGATCGCGACGGACCTGAAGGAGTCGGTCAAGGAGGATGAACGGCTCGTGGTCGATTTTTTGGATAAGGGCAGTGCATCCTGTGAGCTGAAAGTTGCCGGAGATACCTTGATCTTTCACATGCACACCAATGTGTTCCGGCTGGATCAAAGCAATAGTCTGTGGAAGACCAGCTATCTTGAAGAAGATGAAATGCGAGGCTACTTTGGAGTAGTGAACATGTATAATTTCCTAAGCGATTCGTTCTCATTCAATCGCGAGCGGGACGTCGGTTACCTTGTTACGCGTCTGCTATTGAACAAGGACGGGCATTTTTTCGTTCAAGGCAAGCGGCAAATGGGGTTCTTGTACAACGATCTTGCGACGAATGTCCTGGATCGGAAGCAACTGAAGGAACTATTGTACGCTGTGATCAATTACGTCATGGAATTCGACCTGCTTGCACCGCCTTATGACCAGGTAAGCCAAGTGTCAGTCAGTGAGATGAACGAATTGAATGCGAACCAACAATTGAGTACAGGAAAGCGCTTGGGATTCAGGTTCCAGGCCGATGTGGACTCCACGCATTAACTTTTCTGACAAAAAGAATCGGTATCGTTATTTGTAGAACCGCTTCAACTCGCTACATTTGCCGTCCCTTTGCAAAAAATCGTTGCAGCGGGAATTGACTTAATGGCCCGTTCGTCTAGGGGTTAGGACGCGTCCCTTTCACGGATGAAACAGGGGTTCGATTCCCCTACGGGCTACAGGCAGAACGCCGCATTCCTTACATTAGTAAGAGAATGCGGCGTTCTTGATTCCGCTGACCTAGGTCGAACTCCACATGCCATCAGGCAGCATTTAAGGTGGAGACGTGGATACTATCTACCGGCCCTTCGACGTTCATGCAGGTTCATACACGCTTCATTGTGTGTTATTAGCAATACATCCTATCTGCACCGCAGCTCCCCGTGTATCTTTGGCCGTTGTTCTGTTAGAAGCCTCATGGAGTGCTGGAACATAGCAATTGAATACCGGTTCATACCAACTACATCCACCACGCATAGATCGATCGAGCATGGCATTTAAGAAGAATTGGGTCCTTGGAATTTTAGTGGTCCTCATGCTGGGATCCTGTGTAGGTAAGCGTAATATCAATTACCTGAATGACCGTTCGCTGAGCACGGGCTCAAGCAAGTTGTTCGAGAATCGCAAGTTCGAGTATCGTATTCAGTCCAATGATGTTCTCTCCATCAGGGTGCTTGGTCTCGATGAAGCAACAAGTCGGTTCTTCAATGTTGAATCTGCCGGTGCTGCTGTGGGTATGAATGAATCATCGTTATACGTGAATGGCTTCAGTGTGGATAAGAATGGTCAGGTCCAACTACCTACCGTAGGTAAAGTGAAGGTCCAAGGGCTTACTGTGGGCGAGGCCCAGGAGCTTTTGCAGCGGAAGATCAATGAGTATTTCACCAACGCTACGCTGATCATGAAGTTGGTCAGCTTCCGCGTTAGCGTTCTGGGCGAAGTTGGGCAGCCAGGAGCTTATTTCGTGTATAACAATCAGATCACCTTATTGGAAGCACTTGCCATGGCTGGTGGGCCAAAGGAATACGGCGATAAAACGCATGTGACCTTAATGCGCCAAAGCGAACGCGGTGTTCAAGCACTGTATGTGGACCTTTCCAGTACGGATGTGTTGAGCAGTGAGTATTATTATTTGTTACCGAACGACGTTGTGTATGTACCGACCCTGAAAGCTAGACCTGGCCGGATGAACCTGGAACTTCTCGCGATCCTGCTCAGCACATTGAGCACTGCTGCGGTCGTGTTCACGGTTATTCAGAACAATACCAAGTAAATGAGTGCATCTGCGAACGATACGATCGATCTGCAAGCGATCTTCAAGAAGCTCCTTTCTAAATGGTGGGTGTTCTTCATTACATGCGCGTTGGCAATAGGCGGAGGAGTGGCCTACATCAAGACCACGGCCAAGATCTACTTGGTGAAGACCGTAGTGATGATGAGTGAGAAGGACAAGAGTGCAATGGGGTCAAAGGAGGAATTCCTTAAAGGCAGTGCGCTCATGAACAATAGTTCCGCAATTGAGGACCTGATCGCACAGTTGGTCTCGGTCTCCAATGTTACCAAGACCATGCAACGGCTGGAATTCGGTATCGCTTATTATGAACGGAAGGATTTTCTTACACAACAGAAATTCGAGTATCCACCATTCTTCGTGAAGTTGGATACGGTCGCCATACAGGTCTTTGGCCTTCCCATTCATGTGAAAGTGGACCGTGAAGCAGGTACCTATCGTGTGCAGGCAGAAGCAAAGCACGCACAGCTGTACAACGTTCAAAAGCAGATCGAACTGGAGGGCTTCATTGCCGATTACAAAGTGGATGAAGTACGCAAGATCGGTGAACCATTCGTTGCGGAAGGGCTCAGCTTTACCATTGAATTCCCTGAGGATCGCAACTATGGGAACGATAAGGAACGGTACTTCACGATCAATAGTTTGGACGCGTTGGTCGCGGAGTACAGGGACAAAACAACAGCCGGTGCGCTGAGTGAAGAGAGTAACATCGTAGAAGTGATGACCACAGGTGAGGTCACTGCGAAGGAAAAGCAATACCTCAATAAGTTGGTGGAGACCTTCATTGAAAGTGAGCTGTTGCGTCGCCAGCGAAAGGGTCGGTCCACGATCAACTTCATCGATGAACAGATCGGGGTCGTTTCCGATTCATTGCGGAAATCACAGGAAAGCGTTGAGAAGATCAGAAAGCAGGATGGCGTATTTGATGTTGGCCAATCAGTTGACGTGATCCTGAATGATCGTTCACGCTTGGAGGATGAGCGTTCACAATGGGTTAGAAAGAGACAGTATTGCGTGTCCATACTTTCGAAATTGCGTACGAATACGGACTACCGCAACGTACCTGCACCACAATCATCCGGTATTGATGATGCCGTACTGAACAGTACTGTTCTGGAGCTGACCAAACTCTCTGCGGACCTGGCGGCCGAGAACATGAACACCGTGAAGAGCAATCCGAAGATCGTGACCATGGAGCGCCGTATTCGTAACCTCGTGGGTTCGTTGATCAGTACTGCGGAAGGATTGGTCGAGCAAGCTGATATTACCATCGCGGACCTGAGCAAACGGTTGGGAACGTTGAATTTCCGCATGAATAAGATGGGGAGTACTGAAGGAAGTATTTCCAGCGCTGCGCTCACTTCTGAATTGACCGGAGACCTCTACAATTATTTGATGGAGAAGAAGTATGAGGCGAGTATTGCGGTTGCCAGCGATCAAGTGGATAAATACGTGATCGATATTGCACGGAATGCAAGCGGGAAGCCCATCAAGCCGGCCAAAAAAATGGTGTTCGGCACGGCGTTGATGTTAGGACTTCTGCTTCCATTGGGATTCCTGCTGATCCGTGACTTCTTCAATGATAGTATTGAGAACCTGGATCAGTTGAAACGCGTTTCATCCATTCCGGTGCTGGCTACGATCCCTTCCAGCAAGCGGAAACGCATTATGCCGGATGAGCCAAAGTCGTTGCTGGCGGAATCGTTCCGGACCGCACGGATCAACTTGCAATATTTGAATACGGGTAAACAACGCCAGGTCGTAGGATTCACTTCCAGTACGAGTGGTGAGGGTAAGACGTTCTGCGCAGTGAACCTTGCCACGGTAATGGCATTGAGCGGTAAGAGTACGATCATGGTCGATGCTGACATGCGCAGGCCACGACTTACCGAAACGTTAGGGCTTACCGAAGAGAACAAGGGTTTATCGACCTATTTGATCGGTGAAGCGCGATTGGATGAGATCATTAGGAAGACGGACATTCAGGGCATGGACATGATCAGTGCAGGACCGGTTCCTCCGAACCCATTGGAACTGGTTGAATTACCCAAAATGGAGGAGTTGTTCATTGAGTTGCGCAAGCGTTACGATAACATTATCGTAGACGCATCGCCAATGGGCCTGGTCAGTGAATATGTGATCATTTCTCGCCATACGGACGTAACACTCTATGTTGTGCGTGAGCGATATACCAAACGTGGCGCATTGCGGTTGATCAATGAGATGGTGAAAGGAAAGAAAATGACCGACATCGATCTGTTGTTCAATGATGTGGAACAAGCCAGTGGCGATGGCTACGGCTACTACACCAAGTAGGAACGGCACCCACGTATGCTCCGCACCGCAGGGTTCCAGAAATACCTCGCCAACACCTCTTGGTTGTTCGTTGAACGCGTGGTGCGTTTGGGCGTTGTTCTACTCACCGGAATACTGGTTACACGCTACCTGGGTCCGGAACTTTTCGGCCAACTCAACTATGCTACCGGATTTGTAGGGATCTTCTTTGCACTCACGACCATGGGCTTGGATGAGATCGTAGTACGCGATCTCGTTAAACGTCCGGATAGAAGGGATCAGCTACTAGGGACAGCGGCTGTGATCAAACTTGGTGGTGCTGCGTTATTGATGTGTCTGGTCATTATCGGAACGGTAGTGCGTGATATGTCCAGCCTAACAGCTTCTCTTGTTGTGATCGTAGGAGCGGCCGAATTGCTGCGTCCATTCGGGGTGATCGATTGGTACTTCATGGCCAACGTGCGGAGCAAAGAGACCGTGGTCGTGCAAATGGCCCAGGTCTTCATCAGTGCAGCCGCAAAGGTGATCCTGGTGTTCATGGAAGCCCCGTTGGTCTGGTTCGCTTGGATCTATGTACTCGAAACGGCAGCATTATCCATCGGGTATGCCATCATGTACGTGCGAAGCGGCGCAGCAATGCGTGCATGGAAGTATACCAAGCACATGGCTGGTTATCTTTTGAAGCAGAGCTGGCCCTTGGTGATCTATGGCCTCGCATTGTACATACAGGCCAAGATCGATCAGGTCATGATCTTCGAGGTGTTGAAAGAGCGGATCGGAGAAAAGGCGGCGAACATCGAGGTCGGTCAATATTCCAATGCATTGAAGATGATCGAATCACTTGGGTTCCTTCCGGTGATCATCCAAAAGTCTCTTGCACCTGCCATAACGCGGGCCAAAGTGCAAAGTGAAGCGCTTTATGCCGATCGCTTATTGAACCAGTACCGCTTGATGTTCCTGCTTTTCCTAGGAACGTCAATACCGCTGTACTTTGTTGCCGAGCCAATGATGGTCTTCTTGTTCGGTGAGGAGTTCCGAGCATCGGGTCACTTGCTCGCGTTGTTCGCGATCCGGTTGTTCTTTACCAATATGGGCGTGGCAAAAGCCAGCTTCATTACAAATGAAAGTCTGTTCCGATATTCCTTGTTAACGGCCGTAGTTGGTGCATCGTTGAACATCGGGCTTAACCTGGTCCTCATCCCTCCGTTCATGTCGGTCGGGGCGATCTGGTCCATGATCATATCCTTCTTCGTAAGCTTATTTGTTTTAGACCTGTTCTTTAAGAGCACAAGACCTAACTTCGGTTGGATGATGAAGGCCATGGTCAGTTTCTGGAAGATCAATAAAGTGACATGAGCAATTACGAAAGCGATAGGCACTTGGTACCGCTTTATCCTACACCTGTAGCTCCGGGTAAATGCCCTGTGTGCGATAGTGAGAATGTTGAGGTGAAAGGAACCGTGTTCCCCGGGATCCATGTCATGGCCAATGTGCATTGCACCCAGTGCGGTTCGGACCTGTTGCAGGATCAGCCCGTGGGTTTTGCCTTGGACTATCCAATGGCCATTAATACGCAGACGAAAGCCTTGGTGAAAGCCGAGGAGAAATTGGATTGGATCCACAACCCGTTGATCACGAATTATTTGGCGCCTTCCAAAGATTCCGTAAAAGTGGAACGCAAAGTGCATAAGGAGCACCGACGTGTGGTGATCCTGAACACATTGGATTTTCTATACGGGCACGTTTTGTTGAAGCTGTATAACGCTGCACATTACCTGGAGCGTTATCCGGATCTCGGCTTGATCGTGATCGTGCCGCGCATGTTCGAGTGGTTGGTGCCTAAGGGGACAGCTGAGGTATGGTCCGTTGGTCTGCGCTTGGGACAAATGCACGGCTGGTATCCAGCGTTGGATGCGTTCGTTCAGGAACGTTTGAAACAATATGATGAGGTCTATCTAGGGCGCGGCTATGCCCATCCGGAATTCGCCACGATCGATATTGAACGGTTCACCGGCGTGCAGCCATTCCCGTTGCAGGAGTTCGATAAGCGTCCACCACACATTACGTTCGTCGCTCGTGAGGATAGGTTGTGGTTCGCGACCCGACCGGGCAAATTCGTCTATCGCGCACTCGGACGGTTAGGACCGTTCAAGGGGTTGCGCCGTTGGTTCGTTTGCAAACAGGACCGCATGATCAAACGCTCCATGCGCGCTATTTTGGAACGCATACCCGAAGCAAAATTCACTGTTGTGGGGTTGGCAAAACCTGGCGGTTACGGTTCCATTGCTGAAGATCTGCGTACGCGGAATATGAACGACACCGTTGAGATGGCTTGGGTAAATGCATACGCGCAAAGTCAGGTTGTAGTTGGAGTGCATGGTTCCAATATGCTCTTGCCAACGGCACATGCTGCGGGTTGTGTTGAGATATTGCCGGATGATCGCTTCGGGAACATCGTTCAGGACATCTCCGTTCGTTGGCACGATCGCATGCAGGTCTTCATGTACCGGTTCGTGGACGAATTCGCACCACCAAGGACCGTTGCGCGGCATGTAACGGCAATGTTCAGTGAGTTCAATAATTACCATCGGAACAATAGGCTCAACGGTTTTGCGAACGAACGATGAGTACCATACCGTTCTCAACGACCGATCGAAAGCAAACGGATCCAGAAACGCAGTGATTTGCAGATCTCCAAACGCAAACTGATCAATGGCCTGTTCACGGCAGGAATACCCTTCTACGGAGTAGGGTTCTACATCGGTGCGCGGTTCTCGTTCTCTATGGGTATGCTCGTTTCGCTCATACCATTCGTACTCCTCCTATTGGTGCATTTCTTGGACCTGATCTATCGTGGTACGGCATTGCGCATGGTCAATAAGGTGTATTACATCGGGTTGTTGGCGTTGCTATCAATGGCGGCTGGTATGTGGGTGGCATTCAGTCGGGGCTTCCCCGGATATGATGCATTCAATACCTCGCTACAAACGCTGATGATCCTCTTGCCGTTCCATGCAGGTATTATCGTACAGATCACGAATCGGGAGAATGATGACTTCGATTTCGCCCGCATGTTCCTGAAAGGGGTTTCAATCTTGATCGTTGTGAATTATTTTGGGTACGCAGCGGGTTTCCATAATTTGATGCATGCGTTCCCAGGCAGGATCAACTTACCGTTCATGCGGGGGTTGTACGATGCTGCTCACTTGTTGTCCATCATCAATCTGATGCTCTTATTCTACATCAAGGACTTCACCAAAAAGCCGGGTACGTTCGTCGGCTTATCACTTTTCTATATGGTGAATATGGCAGTAATGATCAGTGTGAACAGCCGCTTATCATTCCTGGTCTTCTTGATCATAACCATCCTGTTCGTAAGCAGGATCATGCGCACGGCACGGTTCGTTTACCCTATAGCAATGTTCACCTTGCCCTTGCTCATGAGCTTTGCATTGTTGATCTATGAGATCCTGACATTGCCGATCTTCTCAGCTGTGCTTTCGCGGGTGAACAAGGCCGACATTACCTCATTCAATGGAAGGTCCTACATCTGGGAAGCCGCGTGGGATTGGTTCGTGAATGATCGTCGTGATCTCATATTCGGTGGGGGATACAATGGCCAGTATTGGATCGGATTCATGGACCGGATAGCGGTCTTGTGGGGAGTAAAAACACCGAAATTGATCCACATGCACAGCAGCTCATTGCAGGTCCTGTTCGCTCAAGGTATCGTTGGTGTAGTGCTCATGTCCGTTTGCTTGTGGTACATCTACAAGTGGTATCGCGAGCGTTATATCGCCAATGCCATGGAGGGACCTTTATTCGCGGTTGCAGTTTATTTCGTGTTCATCTGGCAGATCGATATCTTCGTTTACGGGCTTGATTTTGGTGTTCCACTGGTTTTCATGATGCTCTCTTACATTGCGATCAAACCACAATTCATTACGCGCAAGAATGCCAACACCATGTTGCCACAAGAGCCAATAGAAGCCTAATGGAAGGAGGAACACGCACATTGGGAAAAGGTCCGGTGGGAACACCCCAAGAACCTCTGGTCAGTATTGTAACGGTGGTGTACAATGGTGAGGCATTCCTTGAACGCACCATCAAAAGCGTGTTGGCACAGAACTGGCCGAACATTGAATATGTGATCGTTGACGGAGGATCCACGGATGGGACATTAAAGATCATCAAGAAGTATGAGGATCGGATAGCCTATTGGAACAGCGCGAAGGATAAAGGGATCTACGATGCCATGAACAAAGGCATTTCACTTTGTACGGGCGAGTGGGTAGGTCTGATCAATGCAGACGATTGGTACGAGGAGGATACGGTCGCACGTGTAATGCGTGAGGCATTAGCACATCCGGAAGTGAATATCGTTCACGGCGATATCTGGTTGCATTATCCGAATGGAGAACGTGGACTGAAGAAAGCGAAGGTGAACGGCTTTCTGTTGAAGTACTGGGAAATGGTGCTGAACCATCCCAGCTTTTTCGTGCGACGTTCCTATTACAATGGGCGACCATTCGATGATAAGTTGCGCGTAAGTGCCGATCACAAATGGACTTACGAAGCGTTCCGAGAAAGTGCAGCCCAATTCATCTACATCGCGGAACCGTTGGCTAACTTCACGGTAGGTGGTGCGAGTATGAGCGTTCCGTTGTACAAGGTGATCAAAGAAGGAAAGCGTGTTAGTCAGGACCTGGGTATGGGAGCATTCCAGACCATGATCGGTACGGCGGTGCGCGCAGGCATGTACCCGCTGCAGCACATGAAGTTGCGGTACAATCAATACGTTAAACCCAAGCTGAAAGGCTCGAAATAACATGGCAAGCGTATTCGCCATTTTTCAGGACCGAAAGGCCAACGCGGGCAATCCCAAGGGCATGTTCGTCATGGTACTTTTCCGCATTGCGCATCTACTGCGACAGAGCACGATCACCTTCATTCTGTTCTTTCCTTATTTCTTATGCTATCGCTTTTTCGTGGAATGGATCCTCTGCATTGAGCTACCATGGAAAACACGGATCGGTCCGGGTTTCCGCATAGATCATGGACAAGCGTTGGTCGTAAATGATAAAACTGTTTTCGGCGCGAATTGCATCGTGCGCAACAGCACGACGATCGGCAATAAAAAGCTGGCGGATGGCACGTACAGCGCATCACCGAAATTCGGTGACCGAGTGGATATCGGTGCGAACGCCGTCATCATCGGACCGATCACCATTGGCGATGATGTCGCGATCGGTGCAGCAAGCGTAGTCCTGAAAGATGTGCCAGCCGGGCATATCGCGGTAGGGAATCCAGCGCGGATCATTCCGCGCCGCGGTTGAGCATCTGCTAGTGCGGGCTGTGGCGTAAATTCGTTCATCTCGCTGCTCAGCCCATTTGGATTTTATTTTTGTTGATCGTTACACCACCAGCTGTTTTCAATATGGATGTGTTGGTAGGTATTACTTCAACCGCAAAACCACAAGCATTTCAACTCGTACCGAACCCAGCACACGACCGGATCCAGATCCGGTTGGAGTCCACCTCGTTGGTCCAGTACCGTGTAAACGATGCACTGGGTCGCGTTGTAATGATTGGAACAGTGGCGCCGAACGGTTGGGTGGACCTACAAGCGCTTTCGGCGGGGCCATATCTCTTGGAAGTGTTGCACAACGGGACATGGCCTAGCCAGCGGTTCATGAAGCAATAGTTCAGAAAATTGCAGTAGTCGGTACTGTCAATGTTTGCGAATGGGTGCCTCTTAACTGTCAAGCGTTAACTTGCAGACAGCGTTTTTCTGTTGAGCTATGTCTATAAAACGAACGGTCTTTCAAGTTTGAAACGACCAAACGATCAGTCGCTATGAATATTCGATCTTTTGTTTTCAGCAGTGTGCTAGCAGTATTTGCGGGAGGTATAGCAGATAACATCAATGCGCAGGTGTTCATACCTGACCTTAACATGCGTGATGTGCTGAATTCATACATCCCCGGTATTGTTGATGTATCGGGCATGATGGATACTTTAGATCCAGGCATAGCTGATCTCGAAGTTATGAGTTTGGGCGAAAGCTTCAGTACTCTTCCTGGATCGATAGATCTAAAAGGGATAGAATATTTGGATTCACTCCGATCCTTGTATCTCGATCTATCTTATGGTTGGCAGCAGTTCGAGTTGACTTGGGAGGCTTGCCCGCCAAATTTGAGAATGCTTGAAGTACAGAAGGTCTGTGGGTCGATCGTGGTTCCGACGCTGCCACAGACTTTGGAGCGCATGGAACTGAAAGGGTTGGGTTGTACTAATGGCACTTCGACCTTTACGATCACCGACATGCCGGATTCGCTCGATCTGGTTATGGAAGGCGATTTTAATGTGGATTGGTCCGTAATGGAATACATTAAATATATGGAGATCAGACCTTGGGACCAGGATAATATAGTCATCCCACCCATCCAAGTTGAGTCTCTGCTTTTGGACTTGGTCTATTCGCTTCCTGTGTCCCTCGACTTTTCTGCTGTCGACTGCCCATGGGTTCATTACGTGGAAGGTGAAAGCACCATCATTTGGCCGCCGACAATGGAAGAACTAACGGTAGGTTTCGATGTTTTTGGATCTCTCGGATCCATACCCTCTTCACTGCAAAGCCTGATTATTAATTCAACATATACCTGCGTACCTTTTCTACCGGATGGATTGACACTACTCTATATTACCTCTGTGTCCAGCTGTATTCCGAATTGGCCTTCAGCTTTAACAGAAGCTTTCATTGGTGGCGAGGATATCACACAAGAAACGGCCACCTATTGCTCGATCCTGAATACCTATTGCACGGGTATCTATCCTGGGATCACCGGGCGCGTGTTCATGGACACTGATGCCAATGGCCAATACGATGTTGGTGAACCAGGCCTGCCACAGGTAATGGTCAAACTACAACCCGGAGGTAATACGGTTGGCTGTAGTGATCTCGGATATTGGGAGACAATAGTGCAACCAGGAAGTTATACGGTTACACCAGCATCGAGCTATCCGTACATCGCATCCATTGCTCCTACACAGCATACCGCCGATGTGCTAAGCATGGGCGACATCAGTACGGGTAATGATTTTGGAGCGGTACTTACCCCGAACATCCAAGACCTTCGCGTATCGCTCACCGCAGATCCACCGCGGCCGGGCTTCGATAACCGGCTCTACCTTTCCTGCCAGAACTACGGTACCATACCCGTGGGTGCTAATGTTACACTGACCTACGATAGCGACCAATCGTGGGTTGGCAGTTCCATTGCTCCGGATGTGCAGAACACGACCACCGCAACATGGAATCTTAGTGGCATCGCGGTCGGTGAAACGAAATATATTTCGGTAGATCTGAACACCGCTGCAAGCATCGCACTCGGCACCAACATTCTGCACACGGTGATTGCCGCTCCATTGGCCACGGACGAAACCCCTGTAGACAATAGCTACACGTTCAAGGATAGTGTTGTAGGTAGCTACGATCCGAATGACAAACTCCTCACCCCGAAAATGCTCTCACCCGCTGTTGTTGTACAAGGTGAAACACCACTCGAATACACCATCCGTTTCCAGAACACCGGAACGTATCTCGCAGAGCGCGTCCTGATTCTGGATACACTTTCAGAAGACTTGCAATGGGAGAGCATGCGTTTCATTGCAAGCAGTCATTCGAACCACTGGTACATTACGGATGGTGTGTTGCATGTTTTCCATGATGACATCATGCTACCCGATAGCACCAGTGATGAACCGAACAGCCACGGCTTTTTCTCGTTCAGCATGTTGCCCGCAACGGACCTACAGGATGGTGCCACCGTTACCAATATTGCACACATCGTTTTCGATTTCAACGAGCCGATCATTACACCACCAGCCGTGTTCAGCGTGGATGTGTTGGCCGGTATAACCTCAAGTACAGAACAGCGAACATTCCAACTTGTGCCAAACCCCGCACACGACCGTATCCAGATCCGGTTGGAGTCTACCGCATTGGTCCAGTATCGTGTGAATGATGCACTTGGTCGCGTTGTAATGAACGGCACGGTAACACCAAATGGTTGGGTGGATATACAAATACTTTCTGCAGGGCCATACCTTTTAGACGTATTGTACAAGGGGACATGGACGAGCCAGCGGTTCATGAAGCAATGAATATTTGTAGCGTTGTTTTCAATAGTGCCAAGTGATGTGATCCGGTGTTGACCGAAACAGCAAACAAACTATTGTAAACTAAAGAAAGCCTGCATTTATGCAGGCTTTCTTCAATTTTGAGTATGTCGTTTTTTACAGAAATGGAACTTCTTCTTGGAGGTGCTACCGCGTAACGACCAAATGGATTTCTTCATTGCGTGTTTCGGACACCAGTACCACATTGTAAGCACCCGGACGAATGTTCGCATTGATGTGGATGTAGTTCTCACGTGGGTTCATGCGGGTCTCTTGCACAACACGGCCTGCAATGTCGAACAAACGTACTTGGGTTGCGGACTTCATTGCTTCAGTGAATGTTAGTTTCTCACCAGCGGAAATTGGATTCGGATAAGCGACAACGTTGTTCAACTTCGTCATGATGGGATCATCAACTCCGGTCGTGAGTGCGCAGCTGCTTTCCGGTTCCAACTGCAATGCCAACGAGCTATAGGCAGGTAATGTGATGGTACCGAAATGCACTACTCCATGAACATCCCTCCAGCACTCCGTTAGTGTGAATTGCTGTGGTGTGGCTTGATCATTCACGAGTAGGGTATGGCGCTCGTAGGCATCCACTTCCTGTACGGTTACGCGCTCAAGCGTAACGTTGTCCATCCAGTAACGACTTTCCATATAGCTGTTGATGAATTGGATACGTGCGGTCTCTGTGCGGTCACTTTGGAAAATGATCGTCTTGTCCCGACGAACAGCATCGAACGCTACGTTGGTATTGAAGAAGCTGTATGGACCGGTCATTTGTGAAGCGCCTTTCACCTCTGTACGCAGCATTCCGGTCGCATTGCTTTGGATGCTGAAATTCAATCGGTACCACTCGTTGTTCTGGATCGCTGGCATGGCATCAGGGTACATGAAGAACACATCGTATGTAGCGTTATTGCTGAAATTCACCTTCAGTGCTCCATTGTCCAGAAAGGTCGCATCGCGGGTCATCTGTCCTTCGGTAGGCCAGCCGGTCCATCCAGTAGTGTTGCTATCGAACGCACCGTTCGGGATCATGTTGGCACCGTGAACTTGCGTAACATCATACTTGTTCAGATTCTGCATGCTTCGGGTACTGTTGGAGTCCTCGTTGCGGGCCACTTGCCATTGTTCCAAGGTGTAGTACTTCTGAGCACCGCTGTTGGTATTATAGATGTAGATGCTCACATCCTCATAAGGGCTGAAGTATTTATTATTGGTGAACGTGCCGAAGTCAACAGGGTTCGGGCTGTATACGTTGTAGTGGCGCATGCACAATTGGTCCGGGCGTATGCTGTACATGATATTTCCGGAGTAGATATCATTGAAGTTCGGAACGTGGTAAGGTGCTGTTGCTCCTGGTCCTGCGGCGTTACTGAAATCGCTGAGACTTAGTTGGACCTTGTTGTCGAACAGGACGTTGTCCTTGATCTGATTGTTTATGGATACCATGGTATGGTCCACGTGGATACCTGCACCGGTACAACGTGCTACAGTGTTCCGTTGAACCAAGGTGTTCTTCAAGGATGTATTCCCGAAATAAATACCGAAGCAGATCTTGTAATAGGCTTGGTAATTCGTGGCAACGCTCTCCAAGCTACCGACCATGTCCGTAACGATGTTGTCGCGAATGATCATACCGTCGGAGTTATCGAATGCGATACCACCACCATCATTCAGCAGTGCAACTGCGTTCGTCACAACGTTCTTTTCGATCAATGCATTCTTGTTCGCTGCAATGCCGATGTATCCGATGTTCATCAAACGATTACTTGCAATAACGTTGTCGAAACCGGTCGAGTTGATGCCCATATGGCCCCAGATGTTTTCACCAAGTCCAGGGTGCATACCACAATCGGTCAATGTGTTGAAGGTGATCGTAGCATTGTCATCATAGATGTTGATCGCGGAAGCGTAGATGTCATTCAAGATGTTGTTGGTGTAGGTATTGTTGGTGCCTGAACTGCTGATTGCTTTGTACATGTGGCGGAATGTGCAGTTGCGTACGATCACATTCGAACTATTCTCCGTGCTGATACCTGCATCTTTCTGACCTTGGAAACAGAGGTTCTCAATGATCATATCATGTTTCTGCCATCCGGGTACGAAACCTTTGGCGTGTATGGACCCAAGTACGTTCAGGTTGTTCGGGTTAGCGTTGTTTGGCGCCCACAAGTACACTTTGCCTTGGGCAGCATCATAGTACCACTCGCCGGCCATGTCCAATTCGCTCAGCTTATTGCTTAGGAAGAATCCCCAATCATTGTCATTCAAACTGCTGGAGATCGCACTGAATGTGAGATTACCACCATTGGATGCGGTCACCGTTGCATTCTCGAAGCACCAGTTCGTAGAACGTATCGTTACGGTTGCACCGTTCCAATAATTGGATCCTTGGGTGAGCGCGCTACCCGCGTTGATCTGCGTGTTGCTGCCGTTGATGTTCCTTAGCCAACCTGTATTCGGATAGCGGGCAACCGTCATCGGCGTATTATTGACCATCAGGTATTTCACAGGTTGCGCAACCGAGGCACTGTAGATATTGCCTTGGTGAACGGTCCATGTGGTGACGGGAAGTCCACCGGAAATGATCGGTTGTTCGCCCGTACCATAAGCACCATAGGTGACCGGTGAGCCGGAGGTTCCATTGGCATAAAGGGATAGTTCACCAGGGAACGTGCCTCCGCGTTGGAAGAGAATGATGTCGCCGGGCAAGTAGTCGTACATGCTTTGCTGTACGCGGGCTACGGATGCCCAAGCAGTACTTTGTGATGTGCCATTGTTGGCATCGTTACCGGTTGACGATACATAGTATGTGGTCGCCATTGCGGATATGCTGCTCGTAAAGGCGGCGAGGAGCATTAAGTTTCTGATCTTCAATTTCATCATGGTGCTGGTATTGTTGGGTCGTTGAACCCCATTATGGGTACTACGGTTCGCAGATCTAGACCAAAGGCACAAATTGCCCGACGAATGACCTTTAGGATATGGTTCACTGTTCCACCTTTGAATGTTCATGGTAGGTTGGAGGCAGCGGAAAAGGACTGCTCAAGGGGTCTATTTTTGCGCAGTGGAACAGGTCCCTTACCGCATTCTGATCGTTGGTCAAACGCCCCCGCCTTTTGGTGGTCAGGCGGTAATGATCCAAAAGTTATTGGACGGTAAATTCACGCGGATTCGCTTATTCCACGTTCGCATGGTCTTCTCGGATGATATGGAGAGCGTGGGCAAATTCGCGTTCAAGAAGCTTTGGGTCCTATTCACCACGATCCTGCATATCTGGAGGGCGCGGTTCCGGTACAGGTCACCTGTGCTTTACTATCCGCCTAGTGGTCCGAACAAGGTTCCTGTGCTGCGCGATATCATTTTGCTATGTGCTACAAGATGGCTATTCAGGAAAGTCGTTTTCCACTTTCATGCGGGAGGCGTTTCTGGTTTTGAGAAGGAACTGCCATCGCCATTAAGGCCATTGTTCCGGTGGGCGTATCGCGGTCATACACTGGCAATTCGAACCGCACCTCAGAATCCGGAGGACGGAGAACTTCTAGGCGCGAGAAAAAGTATTGTCATTCCGAACGGTATCGAGGATATGCGTGGCTCCGTACCGGAACGAACTGCCGGTCCAGGTGAGCCGGTACTGATCCTGTTCACCGGCGTGTTGATCCCAAGCAAAGGTGTTTCGGTGTTGTTGGAAGCATTTCGCATCGTCATTGCCCAAGGGATTGATGCGCGGTTGCAGGTCATGGGTAAATGGGGCGACGTGGCCTATGAACAGGAATGTAGAACATTCATTGAAGCACACGGCTTGAGAGATAAGGTAGAATTTCTAGGTGTGAAACGGGATGCCGAGAAGTTCAACTTCTTCGCGGGGTGCGATATATTTTGCTTCCCCAGCTATTTCGAGGCCGAGAGCTTCGGGCTTGTGCTGGTGGAGGCTATGCAATTCGCTAAACCGCTGGTAAGTACGCAATGGCGAGGTATACCATCCGTGGTGCGGGATGGGGTGAATGGTTATTTGACACCTATTCAGGAACCAAGCGTTACAGCGGAGAAACTGGTACTCTTAGCACGGGATCCGGCATTAAGGGAAAGGATGGGGCAGGAGGGAAGACGCATCTTTGAGCAAGAATTTACGTTAGAGGGATTCCACCGATCCATGGAACGAGCGTTCGTGGGCCTTTTTGAACAGCAATAGAAGAGCATGCGATTATTGGTAACCGGCGGTTCCGGATTCATTGGTACCAACTTGATGGAGGTCTATATTCCACTAGGAATACCCTTGGTGAATATTGATTGGAACCCGCCCTTGAACAAGGATCAAGCTCCATTCTGGAAGGAGGTGGACTTAATGGATCCCGATCAGTTGCAAAAAGCCTTCGAGGAATTCAAGCCCACGCATGTGGTCCATCTTGCGGCCCGCACGGATACGGATGAGAAAACAGATGTGGACGCCTATCGTCAGAACCATGAGGGTACGCGGATCTTGCTGGAGGTCGTGAAGAAGTTCGCCGCAATTGAGCGGGTCATTGTTACCAGCACCCAGTTCGTTTGCGAAGCGGGTTATCAGCCGAAGCATGATCAAGATTACAAGCCGTTCACGGTTTATGGTGAAAGCAAACGGCTAACCGAGCAGATCACCCGCAATGCTGGCCTTCATTGTCCATGGACCATCATCCGGCCAACCACCATCTGGGGACCTTATTCGCTACGTTACCGCGATGTCATGTTCAAGGTGATGCGCAAGGGGCTTTATTTCCACCCTGGCAGAGGCAAAGTGGTGCGTAGTTATGGCTATGTGGGTAACGTAGCGTGGCAGATCCAGCAAATGCTTGCCGCGCCCAAGGATAAGATCGATGGACAGGTCTACTATGTCGGTGATCGACCACTTGATCTTAAGGTTTGGGTAGAAGCTGTTTCAATGGAACTTCTTGGTAAACCTGTACGTTACATCCCAACGTGGTTGATCAAGACCATCGCTTTGGGAGGGGACGTTCTGAAATTCATCGGGATCCCATTCCCTATTACCAGTGGTCGTTTTCGGAGTATGACCAGTGATTACATAACGGATATGGACAAGACCATCACCGCGTTCGGTGAAGCTCCATATAGTATGGAACAAGGTGTGAAAGAGATCGTGAATTGGTACGATACGGTTAGTCATGACATTAAGGCACCCGGGCGTATCGATGTACGCAAGGCGCAGGACAATTGATGCCGATCGAGCCACAACCCCTGCCGAAGCGGCGCGTGATCACTGCGGATATTTCCGTTGGAACGTTCGCGGAGCATATTGAGCGGTTCGTTGCATTCGGGGCTGCGCACAAGAGCAGCTACGTGTGTTGTGTAAATGCACACATGACCGCGGAAGCAAGCAGACCTGATTTTGCCAAGGTGGTCAACACTGCGGATTTCGCTACTGCTGATGGAATGCCCGTAAGGAAAGCATTGAGCATCTTACAGGGAGTCAAGAACGAACGTGTAGCTGGGAACGATATCATGCCTGCGTTACTCGCTAAAGCAGCGGAGCTTGACCTCGGAGTATACTTGTATGGTGGCACTACCGAAGTTCAGGAGACCATAGTTAAGCGTGCAGCGGTGGACTATCCGGGGATCCGGTTCGCCGGGATGTTTGCACCACCATTCATGCCGATCGAGAAAATGGATCTTGCTGCCGAGGCGGATCGGATCAATTCCTCTGGAGCACATATCGTTATGGTTTCCTTAGGCTGCCCGAAGCAAGAGCGATGGATGTCCGCCATGAAAGGTCGGGTGAATGGGCTGATGTTAGGACTTGGTGGAGCGTTCCTATTATACGCTGGAGTTGATACACGGGCGCCGAAATGGATGCGCGATCTGTCATTGGAGTGGCTTTATCGATTGTGGTTGGAGCCTGGTCGACTTTGGAAACGTTATTTGGTCACGAACAGTCATTTCCTGTTACTTTTCGCTGGAGCCTTCGTCAATAGGCTGCTAAGAGGGCGTGACAGGCGAGGTGAAAAGAATGGAATTGTTGATGGATCGGTTACTATTTAGGTCAGAATATGGATCTGGCACGGGATGTGATTAGAGCGGTAGAATTAAATAAATGTTCGACGAATGATAAGTTATCAACGACGAACTTGACAAACCTCGGGAGTCGGCCTACTTTTGCCCTCACTTGCGGATTGATCTCTTGAGTTGCTGGCTAACAGCAAAATGGAAAAAACGACATTCAACAACGGAAAGGGTCCTGGTCCCATAAGGCGGATCTATTCGGCAGCGGAGGTTTCCAGTGAACTTTCCAGCTTGTTGCGTACAAGTCGTAGAGTTCAGGATGGTCTCAACAAGGTTCTTACGTTGGAGCCGCTTACGGCAGTAAAGGATCTGGTCATCGTTGGCAATAGCCCTGCTGCGGAAGACATATTTCAATATTGTCAGGACCAAACGGTACGCGGTTATCGGTTTTGTGGTGTTTTCAGTGATGAACCCATAGAAGGAAAGTTGGGGTCCCGGTTGATCGGTGATGTTGAATCAGCGAAGGCCTACACGTTGCAGAACAAGATCGATATCGTTTATTGCGCTTTGCCAGGAACGCGCAGGCAGGAGATCACGGATCTAATGGAGTTCTGTGAGCGTAATACGATCCGCTTCCGGGTAATTCCGAGTGCAGAGAGCTTCATCCCTGTAGTGAACGCCTCACAATTGGAGTTCCATGGTGCAGTGCCCGTAAGCAAATTGCGTAGGGAACCGTTGGATAAGAAACTTAGTCGGGTCGTTAAAAGAGTGTTCGACTTCGTCTTCTCTTTAAGCGTTATTCTATTCATCTTCACTTGGCTTTTTCCGATCCTTGCTCTATTGATCAAATTGAGCAGTCGTGGTCCGGTATTTTTTAAGCAGAACAGGTTGGGCCGCGATAACAAGAGCTTTGTGTGCTGGAAGTTCCGGAGCATGAAAATGAACAAGGAAGCAGATAGCAAGCAGGCCGTTAAGAACGATCCACGTGTAACCGTGGTGGGCCGGTTCCTACGCAAAAGCAATTTGGACGAAATGCCTCAGTTCCTCAATGTACTGACCGGGCAAATGAGTGTTGTAGGCCCGCGCCCGCACCCTTTGAAACTGAATGATCAATACCGGGATATCATTGATAAGTACATGGTCCGTCATTTCGTTCGTCCGGGAATTACTGGTTGGGCGCAAGTAAATGGGTTGCGCGGCGAAACGCGTACACCGGAACTGATGGAACGTCGTGTAGACCTGGATATATGGTATTTGGAGAATTGGTCTTTCTTTCTGGACCTGAAGATCATCGTGAAAACGGTGACCAATATGTTCGGAAAGGACCCTAATGCTTACTGAGCCGCCTCGCTAGCGCTCTGAATGGTCCTGCTTGTCAGGGCCATTTTCTTTTAGTGCATAGTTGCCAGAATAAGAAAGTACCCTATATTTGCGCTCCCTTTCCAAAGAAGGAACACTAGAAGCCAATGGCCAATCATAAGTCAGCCCTTAAGCGTGTCCGTCAAACAGAGACCCGCAACGACCGTAACCGTTACCAGCACAAGACCATGCGTAATGCGCTGAAGGTCATTCGTACAACGGAAAGTAAGAAAGAAGCTGAGGCATTGCTTCCAGAAATTGCGAGCATGTTGGGCAAGTTGGCCAAACGCAATATCATCCACAAGAACAAAGCAGGTAATTTGATCTCCTCCGTGACCCGTCACGTAAGTACACTCAAGTAGACCAACTCATACGTTATCTTGCGCAGGTCCTCAATTTGGGGACCTGTTCTTTTTCCACCCCATGGAAGACTCGCTACGGGAAGCAAAATTGAGCATACGTGACTGGGCCAAGAGTGATCGCCCTCGCGAGAAGCTTATGACCCTGGGTGCAGGTTCGCTCTCTGATGCAGAGCTTATTGCGATACTTATACGCAGCGGCAACACCAAGGACAGTGCACTGGAGGTGGCCAAGAAGATCATGTCCAGTGTTGGTAATGACCTCCATCGGTTGGCTCGATTGGGTGTACATGACCTCACAAAATTCAATGGCGTTGGAGAAGCCAAAGCGATCTCCATTGTAGCGGCATTGGAATTGGGTCGAAGACGAAAGGATGGCGCACAAGCGGAACGGTTTCACGTGATCTCAAGCGTTTCGGCCTACGAATTCCTTCGGCCTTTCATGGCGGATCTACAGCACGAGGAGTTCTGGGTACTCTTCCTGGACCGCGGCAATCGTTACTTGGACCACCAATGCATCAGCAAAGGTGGGATGCATGGTACAGTAGCGGATCCGAAGGTCATCTTCAAAGCAACATTGGATCGGAAAGCGGTCTGCATCGTTATTGCACATAATCATCCAAGCGGGCAATTACGCCCTAGCGAAGAGGATATCAAACTTACCAAGAAGGTAGTGGAGGGAGGCAGGTTGTTGGATGTACAGGTCCAGGATCATTTGATCATCACGTCCACGGGCTTCTACAGTTTCGCTGATAACGGCTTGCTCTATTGATGGGATCTCCGTTGCGATTGGTCACCATATTAGGAGCCCGGCCCCAGATCATTAAATCCGCGGCAATTAGCCGAGTAGTGCGGAAACAATTCCAGGATAGGATCCAAGAAACACTTATTCACACTGGACAGCATTATGATGCGGCCATGTCCAGTGTGTTCTTTAATGATCTAGGAATACCGGAGCCGGATGTTCAGTTGAATGTGGGTGTGGGAACGCAGAGTACGCAAACAGCTCGAATGATCGATGGGCTGGATACAGCACTCCGTTCGGCGGCACCTGATCTTGTGCTCGTATATGGAGACACCACCAGTACGTTGGCAGGAACAATTGCTGCTGGTAAACTCAATATTCCGGTAGCTCATGTTGAAGCGGGTCTGCGCAGTTACGACCGTAGCATGCCCGAAGAGTTGAACCGATTGGTCTGTGATCACACGAGTACGTGGCTGTTCTGCCCGACCACTGTTGCCATGAATAATTTGGAGCGAGAAGGCTTGAATGTCACAGGGGGTGGATCGGCAACACCGGATGATCCGAAGGTTGTTCTAAGTGGCGATGTCATGTACGACAATGCCCTCTATTTCGGTGGCATTGCGAATGATCGAAGCACGTTGATCCATTCAGCGGGTCTTCCAGGGAAGGAATACATTTTGGCCACGGTACATCGGGCAAAGAACACGGATGATCCCGTTCGCTTGAATGCGATCTTCCAAGGATTGTTGGACCTGCAAGTAAAATTGAACCTACCTGTAGTGCTGCCCCTGCATCCCAGAACGCTAAAGGCGTTCGATGAGGTCATGGAGCCCCGGTTACGTAAAGCAATAATGGACGCTTCCGGTATGCATATTCTGCCACCGGTCGGCTACTTGGATATGTTGGCCTTGGAGCGGAATGCGAGATTGATACTGACCGATAGCGGCGGCGTGCAGAAGGAAGCTTACTTCTTCGGTAAACCGTGTGTGATCCTTCGCGCTGAGACGGAATGGGTCGAGATCGTAGAAACCGGTCGTGCGCTTCTGGCGGATGCGGATCCCGATATGATCATGAAGACATCACACCAGCTGCTTGAGTTGGCAGATCAGCCAATGGCTCCGCTATTCGGCGATGGTAATGCTGCGGAGAAGATCTGTGAGGAATTGTTGCGGTGATACCATGTTCCGGACATCCCCGTTACCTTTCCGGAGATCCTCCTCTGCATGGCAGTAGTGCATGTACACATAGAGCACCCAACGGCAAGATCGCGTTACGTGATAAAACAGCTGATCGAGCGAATGCTTGGATGGCCCTTGGAATTCGTGAACAGCACTGCTGATCTGGCAGCGCTGAAAGGTCCAAGATTGGTATATGGTCAAACGCCTGTGGAAGGTGCATTTCACATTCATCCTCATGGATTATTGGAGGACGAAGGGATAGGAAAAGTAGATCCTAAGGTCAGCGCTTTCTTAGGTGTGCCGATATTGTTTCCATCGGATCTAGGTGATCTTCCTTATGATCTGTTCGCGGGGGCATTCTTTCTACTTACCGCTTATGAGGAATGCAGCGGTATTGGACTGGATGAACATGGTCGTCCGCTTTCCAAGGAACTGCACAGTGTTCGGCACGGGTACGTTCATCGTCCGGTTGTTGATGAGTGGGCGTTGCAATTGGCGAAACATTGGAAAGCCAAGGACCCGAACCTGCCTGTTCCCGATCGGAAATACGAACATGTGGTGACAGTGGATCTTGACAATGGCTTCATGTATCGCGGTCGTGAATGGTGGCGAACGGTTGGCTCGGCAGTTCGTGATCTGCTCAATGCTCGATGGACGAACGTAATAGAGCGCTTTCATGTTCTACGTGGCAAGCAAAAAGATCCATACGACGTCTACCAAGAACTTCGAAAGGAGTTTGCCGAGGTATCGGATCGTACCATCTTTTTTGTACTCACAGCTCCCCGAAGTGAATGGGATCACGCTGTACCGGTTTCTGATCCAAGCTATGCTGGGCGGCTGAAGGAACTGAGCGAGTGGGCTGAGATCGGGCTTCATCCTTCGTACCGGAATATGCTGAACAGTGAACTTATTGCGAAGGAGAAGAAGGTGTTACAAGAAGCCTTGGGTAAAGTTGTTACGCTCAGTCGTCATCATTTTCTGCGGATCACCGTTCCGGATTCATTTCCGCAGTTGGTTCGAAATGGATTCGTTGAAGATCACACGATGGGACTGCACGATACATTGGGGTTCCGTGTAGGAACGTGTACACCTTATGTTTGGTTCGATCTCAACGAACAAAAGGAGTTGCCGATCACGATACATCCATTCTGCGTGATGGATAATACACTTCGGAATAAATTGAAGCTCGATCCTGATGCAGCTGTGCACGAAGCCACCGAATTGATCAAGCGCGTTCGAGACGTGCAAGGGACGTTCATAGGGCTTTGGCATGAAAGTTTTTTAAGCGACCACGGGGATCACCGAGGTTGGGGAAGTGCTATTCGACGGATCATTAATAATGCCAGGTCATGATCGAGCACCTACCACATACTGCGATCGATAAGCACTGGTGGGATATGCAACTGCTGCGTTCTTGCAATAAGATGTGGTATGCCCAAAGCTGGGTGTTGGATCTTGCTTCACCCGGCTGGGAAGCCTTGGTGGATAGGGATTCCGGCGCGATCATGCCACTCACATGGAGAAAGAAATATGGACTCCGTTACCTATATCAACCGTATGGTCTGCAACAATTGGGTGTGTTTGCACCAGCCATCGTCGATGGACTTCAGGAAATGTTCTTGGATGCCGTACCGCAGAGGTTCAAATATTGGGACATCTATTTGAATACGGCGATCAAGCAGGTCAAAAAACCGGATGTGATCACCACAACGCGCATCGATCAGGAAATAAAGCTCGATCGACCCGCTGAAGAAATACGTGCTGCTTTTGGAGTGAACCATCGAAGGAACTTGAAAAAAGCAAGAGTCGCTGCCTCGTATTTTGTCGGAGATGTACTACCATCGGAATTCGTTGCACTCTTCGAGCGAACGACTGGTGCACGCTTCGGAGATACGGATCCACAGCACATGCGCGGTATGCAGGAGCTTATTGCAGAGGGAGTGAAACGTGGTGAATGTTCAGTGATCGGCATTCGAAAAGATGCGGTATTGCATGCTGCTGCATGTCTTATAAAATGGCAGGGTAGGCTGATCTGGTTCAAAGCAGCTTCTGATGAAGAGGGCCAAGCGCTCAAGGCCATGTTCTTTTTAATTGACCATGCCATAGGGCAATATGCTGAAAAGGAACAGGTCATGGATCTAGCTGGGTCGAACGATCCGAACGTTGCGCGATTCAATAAGGGGTTTGGTGCAGAGTCCTCGGTATATTTACACCTGAAGCGGAACACTCTTCCGCCACCGCTCAAATGGTTCAAGAAATGAAGTTACCATGGTAAGGGAATTTGAAAAAGAGAGCAGTGTTGCGAACCATTTCATAGCAGAACTGCGTGATGTGGACGTGCAGAAGGATCCCATGCGTTTCCGCAGGAATCTGGAGAGGATCGGTGAGGTTATGGCTTTGGAATTGAGCCGGACCTTGGAATACGAAGAGCAGGAAGTGACAACACCCTTGGGTATTGCGCGTACGAAATTGATGGTGGAGCAACCCGTGCTTGCAACCATACTGCGAGCAGGTCTGCCGTTGCATCAAGGCATGCTCAATTACTTCGATCGAGCTGACAGCGCTTTCGTAAGTGCTTATCGAAAGCATAATAAAGGCGAGGATACGTTCGAGGTGGAAGTGGAATACTTGAGCAGCCCTACTCTTCAGGATCGTGTCGTTGTGTTGTGCGACCCTATGCTTGCTTCCGGCCGATCCATGGTGTTGGTCTACAAAGCGCTCTTGCGTTTAGGTAAGCCCAAGTCCTTTCATGTTGCTGCTGCGATCGCAAGCGCTGAAGGAATGGCTTATGTCAAACAGCACATGCCCCCCGGAACCCGGTTCTGGATAGGTGCAATTGATGAAGAGATGACCGCTCAGGCATACATCGTTCCTGGGCTTGGTGATGCCGGTGATCTGGCATATGGAAGCAAGATGTAGATGATGGAACCGTGGCAAGCCATACCCGTGGTGCTTACGAGCATGGTGAAATTCTTTTTCAGCGGTCTTGTAAGCTACCAGATGGGTAATACCTTCTTGGAAACGTTGATACTTACGGGAGGCGGTGGAGTGGTGGGCACCTTGATCTTCTATTACTCCGGTGTTCAGGTCCTGGAGTGGTTCCGTAAGCGACATGTAAGGCGCGTTGCGGATCGCACAGCAAAGGGGATTCCACAGAAGAAGATCTTTACGCGGACCAACCGGTTCATCGTTCGTATTAAGCGCGGTTACGGGTTACAAGGATTGGCCGTTGTAGGTCCTGCCATACTTTCCATTCCGATCGGATCCATTCTAGCGGCCAAGTATTTTCGGCATGATCGACGCACATTGCCTGTCATGCTCTCTTCAGTTCTGATCTGGTCGGTAGTGCTCAGCTTCGCATGGAGCTTCACCAAGTGAAAAAGTACGCACACATCTTTTGGGACCTAGATCACACACTGTGGGATTTCACCGCCAATTCCAGAGCAACTCTTGCTGAACTTTATGATCAAGAGGATCTTGGATCGAAAGGGATCCCGGATACGGATGCGTTCATTGATGCATATGAGGAAGTGAACCTGGGGCTTTGGTCAAGCTATGAAAAGGGTCAGTTGAAAAAAGAAGTTCTGCGCGTGCTACGGTTCCATAACACGTTGATCCAATTCGGTATTTCGGACAATGAAACGGCCGAGCGAATGGGTCGGGATTACCTGGAGCTCTGTCCGCGCAAACCGTTGCTTATCCCTGGCGCCTTCGCGTTGTTACAGGATCTGGCGCCGCATTATTCGATGCATATCATCACCAATGGATTCGAGGAAGTGCAACACGTTAAGCTGGCTTGCAGTGGTATTACTGAGTTCTTCGATGTTGTTGTGACCAGTGAACAAGCCGGTGCGCGTAAGCCGGATCTGCGCATATTCGATCATGCTTTGCATTTAGCAAAAGCAAACGAACAGAACAGTCTAATGATCGGGGATAATCCGGAGGCTGATATGGCAGGAGCCAGAAATGCAGGTTGGGATCATGCACACTATGCAGCAGAGACCGCGCAATGCGCACTATCCACCTTCCGGTTGAAACACTTGGATGATCTGCGTCCGATCCTGCTTTGATCCAAGATCACGGGTCGGCCCTGAAAAAGTATTCCTTGATCCTTCGATCACCGTTGATGTGGCTGTACCGCTCGAAACGGAGCGTTGAGTCGTTCGTTACATTCCCGCGATAATCAATGTTCCCGCGTTCTGGTTTCGTCACAAGAAATATGCTGTCACGCGCATAGATTACTGGTACGTTGTACCAACCCATTTCAGTATTACCAACGGCATTTGGTGTAAGAAGCGGCGGTAAGCTGTCGGCGATCTGTGCAGAACCATTGATCAGCACAGCGTTCCCTTCTGGAAAGAACCGGATCAAATAAACCAGCCCACTGACATCTTCCCGGTAATAGCCATCGGTTCGCGACATTGCATTATGCGCGGGCACGGATAGTTCAGAAATAGGTTCGTCAACGATCTCGTGCGGTGCCGTATCGCCGGCACACGAAACCCAAAGCAGAGCTACCGCTATTGCTCCGATCGCTTTCATACAAAGCGCGCGATCACCGATGTGGAGCCGCTTACTTTCTGCCCAAGCTCAACTTCGATCTTGGCAGTTAGTGGTAGCAAAAGATCTACGCGTGAACCGAACTTGATGAATCCGAACTCGCGCCCTTGAACGGCGGGTTGCCCAACTTGGCTATAGGTGCAGATACGTCGCGCCAGTGCTCCTGCGATCTGGCGGAACAGTATTTCGCCGTGCCGTGAATGGCGTGTGACCACCGTACTTCGTTCATTCTCCGTACTGCTTTTCGGGTGCCAGGCCACAAGGTATTTCCCCGGATGATATTTCGTATAGGTCGTAGTTCCACTGATGGGGTCGTAATTGATGTGGACATTCAAAGGACTCATGAATATCGAGACCTGGATCCTCTTATCCTTGAAATATTCCGTTTCAAGAACCTCTTCGATCACAACCACCTTACCATCACACGGGGACATGATAGCAGAATCATCCATGGTCACTTCGCGGTGAGGAACGCGAAAGAACCAGAGTATGATCAGCAAGATCAATACGGCGACAATACCAATAGGAATACTAATCCAAAGTGGCAGTACGGGCCATTTCAGCAAGGCAAATAGAACGAATGCAACGAAGGCAATGCCTAGCAGTATGGTAGTGGAACCTTCGCGGTGCAGACGCATATGATCGGTATCTCAGAGGCGGGCTAAGATAACAGCGTTATGTTACCTCAAAGATCCAATTCAAATAGATCACTACGGCTGGTACGGCGACCAGGAATCCATCGAACCGATCAAGGATCCCACCATGGCCAGGTAGCAAGTTGCCTGCGTCCTTCACCCCACGTGCACGTTTGAAGGCGGATTCGATCAGATCACCGACGGTAGAAGTTAAACTCGTTAGCGCCCCGACCATCAACCAATGCGTCATACTGATCGTGTCGTCATAGTAGGAAATGATGTAGGACGCCACCATGGTCAGAACGAATCCTCCAAGGAATCCTTCGACCGTTTTTTTGGGAGATACTGTTGGCATCAGCTTCGTGCGACCGATCGCTCGGCCGATCAAATAGGCACCGGTGTCGTTGGTCCAAAGCATGATCATGAACGCAATGAACATCCAACTACCATGTTTGAATAAATAGGGCAGGGATCCGAAGGGTAGTGCAACAAGTAGAATGATAATGAAAGACCCACCTAGCAGGTTGGAGGGGTTTGTAAACCCGCGTAACATGACCCAGATCAATGAGATGCTCAACAATAGAATGGCCAAACCTGCGGTATAGGTCCATTCCCAGAATGGTTCAAAATGCCCAAGCGCCATGGCCACGTACATCGCACCAGCGATCAGAACGCTCCAGAACGGTGGATATGATTCACCCTCGGCCCACAGCAATTTGTGCATTTCATCCGCGGCCAGGAGGCAAATGGGAAAAAATAGCAGCGCGGTCGTGAATGGTCCTGCGAGTGCAGCTCCGATCGTCAGGGCCACATACACGAACCCGGTCATTGCGCGAACAGCTACTTCGTTCACGACGTATGGTTCTTTTGTAGGCTGTACATGGCGCGAAGTAAGTGTTCTCGTTCCACAAGAACGGTAATATCTCCTGAACCGAGCTGTGGATAGGCCGAAGATGCGCCATTGTCCATGACCACGGCATTGAATCCATGATTTTCCAGAAGCCCCTTCACGATCTCCGCTTCATGCGGTGAACCCGTTGTGAAGGCTACGGCCCAGTAATTCATCAAGACCGGTCAGGAGGGAGTCTTGTTCTCGGCGGTTACATCAGGTATTTCTTCCGGTGCCACTTCCTGGGCTGGCTTTTCATCCTTTGGTTTGCCGTTCTGTGGTGCAGGAACACGCTCAGCGAACGGCCGCTCACCGAAGATCACAGCAAGGTCCTCTTTGAAGATCACCTCTTTCTCCAACAACTGGGTAGCCAGCGCGGTGAGTTTATCCTTATTCTCTGTTAGGATACGCTTCGCACGCTCATATTGGATCTCCACGATCTTGCTCACTTCCTCATCGATCGCTTGCGCTGTGCTCTCACTGTACGGCTTACCGAAAGAGTATTCGTTCTGTCCCGAGCTATCGTAATAGCTCACGTTACCGATCCTGTCATTGAGTCCGTACATGGTCACCATAGCGAACGCCTGTTTGGTCACCTTCTCAAGGTCGCTCAACGCACCCGTGCTCACTTTACCGTACATCACGAATTCCGCAGCTCGCCCACCCAGAGCAGCACAGATCTCATCCATCATCTGTTCGGTCGTGGTAAGGTGTCGTTCCTCAGGCAGATACCATGCGGCACCAAGTGATTGGCCACGTGGTACGATGGTGACCTTCACGAGCGGACTTGCATGTTCCACCAACCAGCTCACAGTAGCGTGACCCGCTTCATGGTAGGCGATCGCTTTTTTCTCTGCGGCGGTAATGATCTTATTCTTCTTTTCCAGACCACCGATCACACGATCCACAGCATCAAGGAAATCCTGCTTATCCACGGAGGTTTTCTTCTTCCGTGCGGCGATCAAAGCAGCTTCGTTACAAATGTTGGCAAGGTCAGCACCACTGAATCCGGGTGTTTGTCTAGCAAGGAAGGCCACATCCACGGTAACGTCGATCTTCAACGGTTTCAGGTGTACTTTCAGGATCTCCTCACGTTCGTTCAGGTCCGGCATGTCCACGAAGATCTGTCGGTCGAAACGACCAGCGCGCATCAAGGCACGGTCCAGAACATCTGCACGGTTGGTAGCGCCGATCAGGATAACACCGCTGTTCGTACCGAACCCATCCATTTCGGTAAGCAATTGGTTGAGTGTATTCTCGCGTTCGTCATTCGCACCCATGCTTGCGCTCCGTCCACGTGCACGACCAATAGCATCAATTTCATCAATGAAGATGATACTTGGTGCTTTTTCTTTTGCTTGTTTGAACAGGTCTCTTACGCGGCTGGCACCAACACCAACGAACATCTCCACGAAATCCGATCCGCTCAAACTGAAGAAAGGCGTATTCGCTTCACCTGCAACAGCTTTTGCAAGCAGGGTTTTACCAGTTCCTGGAGGGCCTACGAGCAATGCCCCTTTTGGGATCTTGGCACCGAGGTCAGTGTACTTCTTAGGGTTCTTAAGGAAATCCACGATCTCCTGAAGTTCCTCCTTGGCCTCTTCAAGCCCCGCAACGTCATTGAATGTTACGTTGGTAGTCTTGCTGCCATCAAACACCTGAGCGCGGCTTTTTCCGATGTTGAATATCTGCCCGCCTGGCCCACCACCTCCGCCTAAGCGGCGCATGACAAAGAACCATATCGCGATCATTACACCGAAGAACAGCACCCAATTGATGATCTCCCGACCCCAATTATCCTGTGATTCGTAGTCGTATTCAACATTGTATTTTTCCGCTTCTTCCACCAAGCGATCCTTTTGAAGGTTGCTGGTACCAACGTTGAATACATAATGAGGTCCGAATGTGTTCTCCCCGGAGATCGGCGAGCTTTTGATCTTCTCTTTGTGAACGTCCTTATTCAGGGCTTCCTTCTTCAGGTAAACTTTAACGGATTGGTCGTTCACTATTACAATGCGTTGCACGTCACCTGCCTCGAGCATCTTGCGATACTCGGTGGTGTCAATATGTGCCATGCCCCCGCTGTATTGGAACAGGTTGATGGAAAGGATCACCAGAATGATGATGCCATATATCCAATAGAAGTTGAAAGACCGTTTAGGTCCCTTCTCGTTCTTTTCTTTTTTCTCGTTATTTTCCACTTTGCTGAACTCTCGGCGTATGGTCCTTACGCCACGTTATCGTATGAAATTCGGGCTGCGTCGCCCCAAAGGTCCTCCAGTGCGTAGTATCCGCGTTTGTCGCGGTGAAAGATGTGCACGACCACGTTCACATAATCCAATAGCACCCATTCCCCGTTATTCTGTCCTTCCGTATGCCAAGGTTTTTCATCGGTCTGATCGCGGACCATTTTTTCAACTGAATTGGCTATGGCCGCCACTTGTGTACTTGAATCACCGTGACAGATCACAAAATGATCACAAACGGTGTTCGGTACGTCGCGAAGATCGAGGTGAACAATGTCCTTTCCTTTCACTTCTTGGATGCCTGAAACAACTGCATCCACTAATCGAGCGCTTGGTGCGCTCTTGTTTTTCTTCATGCGGTGGTATACTTGCGTTCGCTCAAAGGTACAAAGTTACCGCCCTTGATCGGGGTATCGGCCATGCGTACAAAGGATATCGGCAACCAATTCATTGAACTTGCTTCCACGGAGAGCACTAACAAAAGTGCGGCCGAACTTATAAGTCTGTCTAAGTTGCGGCACGGGGCTGTCATATTGGCCCATGATCAGACAGCCGGAAGGGGCCAACGCGATCGTATTTGGCAGAGTTCTCCTGGATTGGATCTGACCTTCAGTATTGTGGTTGAACCAACAGGGTTAAGGGTTGATGAGCAATTCGTGATCAGCAAAATGATCGCTTTATCCGTGCATCATCTAGTGCGAAAGGTCTTGGCAGGTGATGTTCGTATCAAATGGCCGAATGACATACTTGTGGATAGAAGGAAAGTGGCTGGCATACTTATACAGAACGAGTTGCAAGGGGAGAAGGTATTGTGGTCGATCATCGGAGTTGGCCTTAATGTGAACAGTAGCGACTATGAAGAACATTTGCTGGCCACGAGTTTATCCATGGAAGCGGGCCGGAATTTTGACCGGATGGAGGTTCTGGAGGCTATTTGCTTACGGTTCGAATTTCTTTGGGAGCAATGGAAAAATGGCGATGATGCTATTGATGAGGCGTATGCGGACCAATTATGGTCCAAAGGCCGATGGGCTCATGTGGAGCTGGATGGAAAGGATCAGCAGGTACGGCCCATGGAAGTTGATAGTACAGGGCGGTTACTTGTAGAACATGACAATGGGACAGTTGGTGCGTATGGCTCTGATCGTCTGCGATTTGCGCCAAGATGAATCGAGGTGAATTGTTCTTTTCAAGGACAAGGCAATTATCCGGGCGGGACTATGTGGCTGTTTCAGCTAGCTGATCCGCTTTTTGCGATTTCTTCGAATGTGAATGTTAAGGAAGCCCTACATAATTAGGCAGATCAGGCCCAAGTGCTGGGTCCGATCATATAATCTGGGTGCAACTACTTGCTCATTTGGGGAAAAGGGCTACTTTTGCCGTCCCTTACGAATTAACAGCGGCAATGAAACGTACCTACCAACCCAGCAAACGCAAGCGTACCAACAAGCATGGTTTCCGCAAGCGCATGTCATCTGCCGCAGGGCGTAGCATCTTGGCACGTCGCCGCGCTGCTGGCCGTCATAAGCTCACAACGAGCGACGAGCCAAGCCACAAATAGGCAGAACTAAAGTGAATTCTTAAAAGGCTTCCACCGCAAGGTGGAGGCCTTTTTTCGTTCTTGTTGCTGAACAAGATCGATCTATCCGACTATCTCAAGGATCGCCACCCCCAATTCGGGTGTAATAAGAACGTGCCCGAACGGCAGCTCGATCTGCGAGATCATATCCGGTGCATAAATGCTGAGATTCCTACCCAAGATCGGCTTGATGACACTGTCCCTTTCCCCGAATATTAATTGGATAGGGATCCCGAATTTGCTCGCATTGTGCGCTACTGTTCCCAGATCGGGTTCTATGGATCGGTAGCTCAACCAAACATCACGAAGCAACATGCGCTTGGCTCTACTATCGGTCTGCCCTTTCAGGAATCGGTGCATCTTTTGGCTTATCAAACGTGTTACTCCAAGAACATCGATGATCATTAGTGGACCAGCGGGTTGCTCAACGAAACGGCGATACGCCCATCTTCCGGGACCAGACCCTGCCAGACGTCTATACCATGGCTTGGTCTTAAGCCCATCAGGAGCTACAAGGAATGTACGTTCGATCCGCTCTGGGATCTGCTCCACTAAATTCAACGCTATGCGTCCTCCAAGGCTATACCCGAGGAGACTGAACTTCTCAACGTTCATCTCATCTGCGAAGGCGGAATAGAACACGGCTATTTCGTGCGGCGTGAAGGGCGTTTCCGCCCGATGCGGGTAACTAGGGCTTTTACCGTGAAAATGCAGGTCGAACGCATGGATCGTATAGCGTGCACCAAGCGATGGTTCCAGGATGGCGAAGTCTTCACCCGTACGTCCGAAGCCGTGCAATGCCACAAGCATCTTCGGCCCTGAACCATAGGTGCGGTAGGCCAGCGTAACACCGTGGGTGAAGAAGTTGATCAAGTTCCGATCGAGTTGGTCATTCCGAGCGACGACCCGGAAAAGAAAATGTGAGCATGCTGGTCAAGGAGACCTTAGCAAAGAAACAGCGCTTTGCTCTCCTGGCAACATTTATCAGGTCTTATCATAACGATCAGCGTCAGTCACTCCGGGCCACGACCCGGAGAGCGTTCTATTTTGCCCCCGACTTCTGAACGATCCGCAAACCTTATGCACATTCGTGCAAGTGGCGCGCTTGTCCGGTTAGCTTTGCGACCCGGTTATTCTACCGGACATGCCCAAAGACACTTCCATCAAGTCCGTACTCCTTATCGGGAGCGGCCCAATCGTCATAGGTCAAGCCTGTGAGCCTGCCTGCCGGCAGGCAGGTTCGATCATTCTGGCTCACACTTCACTCAACTTTGTCTCGCATGCCGAAGGACACTAGTATCAAGTCCGTTCTGCTGATAGGCAGTGGTCCGATCGTGATAGGACAAGCTTGTGAGTTTGATTACAGTGGTTCCCAAGCAGCGCGTTCTCTGCGCGAAGAAGGCATTGAGGTAACGCTGATCAACAGCAACCCTGCCACCATCATGACCGATCCGGTCACGGCGGATAACGTGTACCTCTTGCCGCTGACCTCGGCAAGCATTGAGCAGATCCTGCAAAAGCATAAGATCGATGCGGTGCTTCCCACCATGGGCGGACAGACTGCATTGAACCTGGCGATCGAGTGCGAAAAGCTCGGTATCTGGAAGGAACATAACGTGCGCATGATCGGTGTGGATACGGAAGCGATCGACATTACCGAGAACCGCGAGCGTTTCCGGAAATTGATGGAGAGCATCGGTATACCATCAGCGCCAAGCAAAACAGTAACCAGTTTTCTTGAAGGAAAAAAAGTGGCTCAGGAATTCGGATTTCCGTTGGTGATCCGTGCCAGCTACACGTTGGGCGGCGCAGGTGCAGCCTTCGTTCACGACCCAGCTGATTTTGATAAACTGTTGAAACACGGGTTGCAGGTAAGCCCGATACACGAAGTGCTTATCGACAAAGCACTGCTCGGTTGGAAGGAATACGAATTAGAACTGCTACGCGACAAGGATGACAATGTGGTGATCATCTGCAGCATTGAGAACTTCGATCCGATGGGCATCCATACGGGCGACAGTATCACCGTTGCACCGGCAATGACCTTGAGCGATCGTACCTACCAACGCATGCGTACGATGGCCATCAAAATGATGCGCGCTATTGGTGATTTCGCAGGAGGTTGCAACGTGCAGTTTGCGGTGAGTCCGGATGAGAACGAGGATATTTTTTCCATCGAGATCAACCCGCGTGTAAGTCGCAGTTCAGCGTTGGCGAGCAAAGCAACGGGCTATCCTATTGCGAAAATTGCGAGCAAATTGGCGATCGGTTACCGGTTGGATGAAGTTGAGAATCCGATCACCGGAACCAGTGCATTCTTCGAACCTACACTTGATTACGTTATCGTAAAAGTGCCGCGTTGGAACTTCGATAAATTTGAAGGAAGCGACCGTCGGTTGGGTGTGCAGATGAAGAGTGTGGGTGAGACCATGGGCATTGGTCGTAGTTTCCAGGAAGCGCTGCAGAAAGCCTGCCAGAGCTTGGAGATAAAGCGCAATGGCTTAGGGGCCGATGGCAAGGAAACCACCGACACCGCTGTGCTATTGGACAGTCTCGCGAACCCGAGTTGGAGCCGGTTATTTCATGTCTACGACAGCATCAAAGCAGGCATTCCGTTCAAAAAGATCCAGGACCTCACCAAGATCGATATCTGGTTCCTGCGGCAGATCGAGGACATGATCCTCACCGAAAAAGAAGTCGAGAAATACACGTTGGAAACCATTCCGCGCGATCTGCTCTTTGAAGCAAAACAAAAAGGCTACGCTGATCGACAGGTTGCACACTTATTGCGTTGTTTAGAAAGTGAGGTCTACAAAAAACGCAACGAGCTCGGCATTCAACGCGTGTACAAATTGGTGGATACTTGCGCCGGAGAATTCCCTGCTAAGACACCGTACTACTACAGCACGTTCGAAGAAGAGAACGAAAGCATCCCGAGTGACAAGAAGAAGATAGTCGTGCTGGGTAGCGGTCCCAACCGCATAGGGCAGGGCATTGAGTTTGATTACTGCTGTGTACACGGCGTGTTGGCAGCGAAAGAGATGGGTTACGAGACCATCATGATCAACTGCAACCCGGAAACCGTAAGCACCGACTTCGACACCGCCGATAAACTCTATTTCGAGCCGGTATTCTGGGAGCATATTTATGACATCATCCTGCACGAAAAACCAGAAGGTGTCATCGTGCAATTGGGTGGCCAGACCGCATTGAAGCTCGCCGAGAAATTAGAGAAGTACGGCATCAAGATCATCGGTACAAGTTTCGCTGCGTTGGACATGGCCGAGGACCGCGAACGCTTCAGTAGCCTACTCCGCGATCTGAAAATTCCGTACCCCGAATTCGGTGCGGTAGACAATGCGGAAGAAGCTATAACGCTCAGTCGTACGTTGGGTTTCCCGTTGTTAGTGCGCCCTAGCTACGTGCTAGGTGGGCAGAAGATGAAGATCGTGATCAACGAAGATGAACTCGAAGCGCAAGTGCTCGACATCCTGCGTTTGATGCCCGACAACAAGATCCTCATAGACAACTTTTTGGACGGTGCCATCGAAGCCGAATGCGACAGTATATGCGATGGTGAAATGGTGCGCATCATTGGCATCATGGAACACATCGAACCGGCGGGCATACACAGCGGCGACAGCAATGCCGTACTCCCACCATTCGACCTCAGCGAAAAAGTGATCCAGCAGATCCGCGAGCATACGCACAAGATCGCGTTGGCGCTAAAAACCGTCGGCCTCGTCAACATCCAATTCGCCATCAAGAACGAAGTCGTCTACGTCATCGAAGCCAACCCACGCGCGAGTAGAACAGTGCCTTTTATAGCGAAAGCCTACGGTGAACCTTACGTGAATTGGGCGACAAAGGTCATGCTCGGCGCCAAGCTCAAGGACTTCCAGTTCAAACCGAAACTAGAAGGCTACGCGATCAAAGTCCCGGTCTTCAGCTTCGATAAATTCCCGAATGTGGACAAGAGCCTTGGGCCTGAAATGAAATCTACTGGCGAGGCGATCTACTTTATTAAGGATCTGAAAGACCCGTTCTTCCGTCAAGTCTACGGTGAACGTTCAATGTACCTTAGCAAGTGATGAGCGTTCTTCGTCTCCGCTCGGAGTGCTACATCGCTCGCCGAGCGGAGCGCCGTGCAGAGCGAAGTCAAAGTGTCGAGGTGGGCAGGTTTGTTGGGAGCGGAGTGCGTACTTGAGCAAGTAGTTCCAATTGTCCAACAGCTTGTTGGACAATTGGGTTTTCGTTTCTTCTTTAGTGGCCGTGAATACTGGTAATTTTGATGTGTTTTGGTGCCCAATAAATAGTAATTCTACCACTTCGATTACTTTCGGTGCATGGCCAAGAAGCAGCCCAAACCAAAACCGAGATCAAAGGCAACAACGAAGCATAAAGCGACCACTGTTGCGGTGCTACCCAAGAACTATGCAGCATTGCTTGCATCGTTGAAGGAGCGCATTCGTGCTGCACAGTTGCGTGCTGCGATAGCTGTGAACCATGAATTGGTCACGCTGTATTGGCAGGTTGGAAAAGAGATCCTTGATCGGCAGGGTAAGGGAGGTTGGGGTAGTAAGGTTGTGGAACATTTAGCGAAAGATCTGCATAAAGAATTCCCCGGCATTGGCGGATTTTCCAGGTCCAACTTATTGTACATGCGGCTGTTCGCAGAGGCATATCCCGAGGCCGCAATTGTCCAACAGCTTGTTGGACAAATACCCTGGGGCCACAATATCCTACTGCTCACCAAGCTGAAAAAGCCTGCGCATAGACATTGGTATGCGCAGGCTACCATAGCCAATGGTTGGAGCCGTGCTGTGCTCAATGCGCAAGTTGCCACTCACGCGCACCGCAGACAGGGCAAGGCCGTTACGAATTTCAAACGCACACTACCTGCTGAACGATCGGACCTAGCGCAGCAAACCTTGAAAGACCCGTACGTCTTCGAGTTCCTGAACCTTGCTGCTGATATCCGCGAGCGGGATCTGGAGAACGCCTTAGTGGATCACATCCAGAAAGTGTTGTTGGAATTGGGGGCTGGTTTCGCATTCGTGGGCCGACAAGTGCCATTGAAAGTAGGCCGCAAGGATTTTTACCTCGACCTATTGTTCTACCATTTGAGGCTGCGATGTTATGTAGTAGTGGAGTTGAAAATGGAAGCCTTCGAGCCGGAACATGCTGGCAAGATGAACTTCTACCTTACCGCCGTGGACGAGAAACTGCGGCACCCGGACGACAAGCCCTCGATCGGATTGCTCTTGTGCAAAGACAACGATAAATTGGTGGTCGAGTACGCGTTGCGCGATGTCGTTAAACCGATCGGCGTGGCCGAATGGCAAACTCGTTTGGTCGCTAAATTGCCTAAGAAATTTCAAGGTGCATTACCAAGTGTAAAAGACATCGAGAAAGAACTGAGCGAATGAACACGTGTAAATTCCCAAATGTGGATAAGAGTCTTGGGCCCGAGATGAAGAGCACTGGAGAGCCTGTCTGCCGTGGCAGGGCGATCTACTTTATTAAGGATATGAAGAATCCTAGCACGCCGAGCGGAGCGCTGTGCAGAGCGAAGTCGAAGTGCCGAGGTGGGCAGGTTTATGGGGAGCGGAGTATGTATTTGAGTAAGTAGGTTCTTTGGGCGTGTCCCCGCCTCAAGTGCAGGCGCCGTCTGGCTTTCCCCTCCAAGTCCTCGGCCGGATTACGGCCTGTGGGCTTTCCGGTACAATCCCTCACGCGAAGCGCCGAGCTATTGGTCGGCCAAACGAATGAATTTTGTGGGTTGCCCGAGTAGGTTATCCTGCCAGGGATCACGGACCCAGATTAATTCGCGAAAGGCTTTCGTGGCAGAGTCGTAGAATTCTTTCCGGAGAGTAATTCCATCTGTATTTGAAAGAGGTGGCCAATTAAATGCACTCGCTATTGAATCCACTACAATGAGCATTGTGTCAATGAAACCGTCAAGGTCAAAATCCACAAGTTTCCCATGCTTGTTCGTGTGTTGGACGATGAGTTGAACAAAGGCATCCCAGAAATCCTGCTTCTTCAAATTGGTCTTATCCAAACATTGCATGAGCAAACTTACTTCGGCAATTAGGTCATTTGCCGCTGTCAATTGGCCGATGCTCATCACGCCTCCGAAGGGAGATTCTACTACCTGTCGGTACCGACCACTTAGTATGCGACCGGAGTTACTCTCTGACTCTTCAAGATCGACCGTAACCTGTCTTCCATTTACTTGATAGACCAATCGGAGAAACGTCTTTTCATCTCTGCCCACCTTGATGATTTTTGGAGATTGATTAGAACCATCCGTTGCATTATTAACTGTATTCACGCCAGCACTTCTCCCTGCTATGTAGGCCTTAACCAGGTCGATGAACTCAATGTGGGCATCGAGAGCGTTCATTGCCCTCAGCTCAGCGACGTTCTTCTCCAATAGTTGCTCAGCTTGTTCATATGAAGTGGTTGAACCGAAGTTTCCTCTGAATCTCTCGTCCAAAGATTTCAGCTTCTGTCTTATAATAGATCCGTTTGTACTTTCCATGTAGCCGTGTGTCACAGCTCCATCAACAAGCTCATACGCGTTGGCGGTTTGCCCAGATTTCAGCAATGCTAGTGCGAATTTGTCATAGATGTCCACATTGTGTGGATCCGGATGCAAGCACTTCGAAAGGATATCGCAACGGTCAAGCGGTGGTAGTATACTTAGAATGGACATGGCTGCAGGTTGAGTGCCAAACCGGTGTCGCTTGAAGTAGTTCACGAAGGAAAGTGCATTTGCCATGATATGTTGGAATTTAGAATTGCAAGGTATTGCTTCATTCCCATTCAAAGGCTGCGCTTCTCTACCTGCTCATTAACCATCCCTTCGCAGTCATCGATCACGCTGATCATAATGAGCTTGATTCCAAGCTTGAGCTTATCAGTCTCGGTGCAGACCCATTTGAGAGGAGTGTGATTAAGGAAATCTTCCGCTACTCGATGGATCAACGGGATCGGCCTCGGTTCGAATAGCTCCAAGTCCGCGTAGGTCTTACAGCGAATCTCGTGGATGAACTTATTGCGTATTTGAGCGAACGCTCTGAAGCGCTCCTCGCTCCGTGTGCCCATAAGTTTCCTTGAGATCAGGTAGTCGATGTTCTCTTTGAACGTCACATAGAGCGGCTCGGGTGTGTCCTTCCCTATTGTGCGGTTGAGATTCAGATTACGGATCATATTGGCGACGTGCTCGATGTTCAGCGAGGCGTAGAGGATCTCCGAACGGATGTCCATACCGAGTTGCTTCATCGCATCGGTTTTCACGACAGGCATTTGAGGGTCTTGAGCGGTGGTGATTGTCACAGACATATCGGAGACGTATTTACAAACGACGACAAAGAGAACACATTGGGTGAGCTGCTGCAAGAAGAAGTTCAAGCCCGTCGCTGCCGCAGGTATTCCAGCCATCCAAAGCTCTGCCTTCCTGCCGGGCTGGGTCACTTGTGGCGGCGAGTCCAACAGGTCTGTTCGGGGATTATCCATGAAGTTTTCAATCTTCACACCAATGATCTGAGCATCGGTTGTCATTAAAACTTCATACCCTGTGGGTTGCAGGCAGCTCCGAGGTAGTCCCGTGCAACAGTCTGCAGAGTGACGAGAGCTTCCGTACTTGCCTTGACTCTTAGACCTTTGCAGGGTGCCTTTCAAACCTGCGCCGGGTCTCCTTCCGCAAACCTGCGGAATCAGGACCTCTGCATCTTTGGAATGGGTCGATCCACCATTCAGGCGGGTCCTTTAAGAAAGCCACCACTACGGCAAATAATTCTAGTTCTGAAAAAGAGGGATTATTCGATCAACTATCAAATTATTAACAGCAGTTCTCTTTGAGTTAAGAGCTGCTGAGCCAAGTGAATTACTTGGGTCTGTTGTTTTGATCACACTCTGGTTTTCTGGCACGATGAATTCCGCCCAGCATTGTGCCTCGCCCATGTGATAATATTCTACGATGAATTCTAGAACAAAATCAGCACTTTCACGATCGTTCGTGATCTTCCAATATCCCCAAGATCGAAGGTCTCTTATTGCATGAGCTTGTGCATGGTCATCATTTGAATGGACAAATACTGAATTACCCCTTTGTGTCAACGATTGAAAAGATGTATCCTTTTTCGCTTCAATAACACGGGGCGCAAATTCTTCGATCTCGCCGTTCGAAAATTTTATAGAATGGATCTCTGATCTGTCTACAGTATATGTTGGGCCATCAATATTGGAGTATCTCTTATATTGTATTTCATCCTTATTGACCTCTAATACTTTCGCTTCGGTTTGGATGTTTGATCTGTAAATGACGGTGTCCTGAGAAAACGAAGACCACGAAATGGAATAAAGTAAAAATGAAGTTGCAATTGATCTGGTCATTCAGAGGGCTCAAGGATCTACTAAATGTTCGAACGTGAATTTTGGTTCTTGGTCACACAATACTAATGATATTCTTGACCACGTGAGAGTATTCACCCCACAGCCACCAAGTCTGTCAGTTGTTTCCGGACTTGAGCCGGGAATAGCGTACGACCCGCGGCTCTGCGCTATGCCAATTCAGCGGGAAACCTATTTAGTCCGTATCCGTTCAAGTGGCAAACAAAGCTTCGCTACCATGATCGTACGTTCAATGTCCCCGAAGGAAGTTGCCAATGACGCGCGAAAGGATCTGCCCGCCTTGGTGAATAAGTTGAAACCCATGGGTAAGCGCATGGAGCGTGAGCTTAAGATCTCGCCCAAAGGTATCGATCGCCTTGAGCAGGCGATCACGTGGCATTCGCCGCGCGGTAACGACTGGATCCTGGTCTTGGTCCGCACTAAGCGGAGCACCCAAATGGCCGGTCTGGTCCGCTATCACGGTTGCGATGATCGGCTGCGCGCAGTGCGGGTTGATCTGCTCGGTAACAGCATGGATATGTATTTCAGCGCCCACTTCTTCGAGCGCTACCACGAACGGTTCGATAAGGAGAAGGAACCACTAAAGCGCTTATTCAATTTCTTCTCTGTAAACCACACGCCCACCTTACAAGGAGTGAAGGAACTTTCGGACGGTACCACGGAGATCTTCGGGGCCATGTTCCACGGCAATGCGACCGGCATCTGGGACCCGGGTCAGCGCCTCACCTCATTCACCACCTTCCTTGACCAAGGTCTCCTTGGTGCGAGCCAACAAGCATTGGATGAATCGTTGAGCATGATGCGTTATTTCCAGCACTTCTCTCCAGGGCAGCGGCAGCGTATGTACCTGGATGCGGAAGCGGAGATCCTGCGCCAAGCGAAGCAAAGTCCGGAGAAGGCCCAGAAGGACCAACAGGCCTTGGCGCTTCTCCGTCAATGGACACAGACCGGAGCCGGACCTACCCTCAGTTCTTGAGCGGACGTGTAGAGATCTCCAGCAGCTGGAAAATTGATGATCTCACAGTCGTTCCATTTTGTGCAACAAGCTGTTGCACAATTGAGGTGCTTCATTCTTTGACCTGCGTTGACAAAGCGATGGTGTGCACACCGGCAGTGAGGAACGACCTTGCAGTTTTCAGTCATGATCGCAAAATCGTTCTTAGCATGTTCCGTTTTGACCGATCTGTCTTTAGAACAAGAGCGGGTTGTAGCATTGAATCTCTGTTCACAAGCTGACGTGTTCGCATCCGAGGTGGAGATCACGTTTTGCAAAACAGGTATTTCTACTAGTTCTGAGGTCGGTGGCTTGTAGTACTTTGGTATCGTTAGCGGACTTCCCCGTTACACATAAAATCCCACCAAGTACCATGAAAAATTTGCGTTCGTTATCTACTCTACTCGTGCTGAGCACCCTTGGCTTTACCTCGTTCGCGCAAGACGAATCCCCTTACAAGGACGGTTCGGTCTACCGCGTGACGATGGTGCGGACGGAGGCTAATTCCCAAGACGACTATTTCAAACAATTGGATCAGATCTATTATCCCACCATGATGCAAGCCAAGGAGCAGGGCCTGATCAAGTCCTTCAAATTGCTTGCTGGCGATGCGGCCACGAAGGAGGATTTTGACGTGATGATGCTGGTTGAGTTGGAGAACATGGCGGCGTTGGATGAAACACCGGAACGGGAAGCCAAATGGAAGGCCATTCGCGATGCGATGAAGTCGAAAGTTGGTGGCCAGGAAAAGGTGGATGGTCTGCGGGTGGCAATTAGTAGCAAGCGCGATTTTCTTGGCACCAAGTTGATGCGTGAGCAATTACACAGGTAGGCGGATCTATTTGGAACTCATCTTGAAGGGGCCGGTCTGTCATGGGGCGGCCCCTTCTGCGCTCAGGTGGGGTTTGGTACAACGCATGGTTTCCTTATCTGAGCCGGATGTGTGACCACACTGCGATGTATAGCCGAGCTACCCACGCTCACATCTAATTGAACAGCTACAGGATCGGACAACAGCTGTTGGAGAATTGCGGGTTCAGTGGTCGCTCCAATTGTGCAAAAAAAGTTGTACCACGGTCTCTCAAGTGATGCACGGAAGTCTTTGCAATGTTAGCCTTTACCAGCAACGCTATTTCTGCAGGTTCACGTTCCGCATAGGGCGGGTATTATAAGGAAGAGGCTAAGGCAATTTCTACATCGCGCAACAAAATAAATTTCACGAGGTGCTCTAATATGGAGAAACTGCGGGGTCAGAAATGGTACAAATTTGTCTCTGTGATCTATGTTCTTGCTTTGCCAAAGAGGGCCTACCAGCAAGTTGGTGTACGGCGCAATGTATCCAGCATACCCATTCGTGAAACATCCGCGAAGACTTCGGCCGTAAAGCCCATTTTTCAAGGATCGGCTGTCCATTCACGTTCAGCCCAAACGCAATACTTTCGCATCATAACATTCTCATCCTTCACACACCACCAAGCGATGACCCTCGAAGAATACCGCCAGCGCTTCGGCGCTGAAGATGCAGTGGGTTGGCAATGCATTGATGCGCAATTAGCCATGGTTTATGGTGATCGCGCACCTAGGCACTACGCGGCACCGTTGCATTACATCGCCGGTGGTCTTGATCCCTTGGACGGCACCAGCTACTACGATCGTCCAAACGATCCGCCGCACATCCACGTGGTGAGCTATGGATTGAGTGAGTTGTACTACAACGAAGCATCTGCAGGGGAGGAGTTCAGCAAGACCGGTTTCGAGCTCACCTTCCGGATAAAGCGGAACGAGGACGACACGGTGGACCCTACTTGGGTGAGCGTGGTAATGAACAACTTGGCACGCTACGTTCACAAAAGTGGACGGTGGTTCGAAGTGAACCAGTTCGTTCCGGCGGGTGGCCCCTTGTGTACGGACATGGACACGGATATCACGGGATTGGTCTTCGCACTGGATCCAGAATTGGGGCGGATAGATACACCACACGGTGAGGTGAACTTCTTACAAATGGTGGGTATTACCACCGCCGAACTCCAAAAGTTGCAAGCCGATCCAAGCCCTGAGGCGGTGCAGACCTTGATCGAGGAACTGCGCGCACACGATCCCTTATTGGTGACGGATATGGAGCGGCGTTAGGACTTTCGGAGCACGTTCGCATGGCATAGACACAGTGGTCCATCGCAGGGTTTCCTCCCGAGTCTCTGCAAGTTCTCGAACACCGAAGGATGCCCGCTTACCAAAACCGACGCCGGGTCTCCGTTTCGGGACGCTGCGCCGTTAGCACGGAATGGTTTATCGTTCATTAGGGGTCCGCAAGTAATGCCCCTGCCTTGCTTCAGCGTCTCACCAATGCGTTCGCGAACAAAGTGCACATGTAACAAACGTTCTATTGACCAGCTTTTTGAGGCACCCGACCTTTGCCTTAATAATTGCGGCGTAGCATCAGGCCTTTCCGGGAATGTGTTTGTCAGGACAGGGACAGCTATGGCGGAGCTCATTCACCATAAACGACACAATAATGAATCACTTCATCTACTCACTTTCGATGTCCGCTGGTCTAGTACTTTGTGGAACGACTAATGCGCAAACGGTACTTCTTTTCGCGAACGACTTCAGTTCACCGAACCAGGAGATTGTGGGTAACTGCGGACCGGATCTGGATGCCACGTTGGTGAACACCCTTTGGGGCGGCACGGGAACTGGCACCGGTGGCGGCGGTCTATGGGCACAGCAATTCACCGTAGAGACGATCTTGATCAACGGACCGAGCGGACAGTACACCGATACCGAAGCGATTGGTGGCGACTTTTGTGTCAGCATGCTTTCCACGATCAATGATGATAGGGCGGCATTTACGCTCGATTGTGAGCTGTTACCCTTCGTGAATCTTTACATGGATGTTTCATCGATCGATCTGGCCGCATGTGGTGGCCCTTTTGGTTTGGCGCAGCCTTCGTTCCATGTCTCCGTGTACGACACGCCGAGCGGGGTCTTTGATTTCGGTTCACTCGGAGTGCTTCTCGATGAGGATACCTTGTTCGGCGTCGTTCCATCCGGTGATCCCTTCACATTCACTTGGTCTTCGGTTAGTAGTGGTCTATCTGTTGCGGGATCGAGCAATGGTATGATCACCGTCGTACTTGATGTTCTTTCCTCACCCTATATGGCTTTGGACAACATTCAAATTGAAGCATCCGTGATCGCAGCGGGTATTTCAGATCACGACGGTGCGACGTCCACATTGGGGGTGTGGCCGAACCCAACAAAAGGCATACTGAATATCCCCGAGGCGCTGTTGCGCGAGCGTTGGTCGATCATGGATAATATGGGTTCTCCAGTCGCTACAGACCTGCGTGCCGATCAGGGCAAGCTTGACCTGAATTGGCTTGCTCAAGGAATCTACTTGCTGCATTCTGGGAATGGGCGTGCCATACGTTTCATCAAGGAATAGGGTAAGCTTTGTAGCGATCTTTTGATCTGGTGGTCTCCGCAGCGTGTCCCAGATCAACACTGGGTCTGCTTCCGCTGACCTGCAGAGTCGGCGTCTTGATTCTCAAGCAAAGCTGTATTGTGCTGTCAGTCTTGCTATAGTCAATTGCGCTCAGCATTATCTTGGATCGCATGAAAGAGAATTTCTTCTCACCGATCGCTAAGGAGTACGCCCGGTTCAGATCGCGGTATCCAGAGGAATTATTCAAGTGGCTTGCTTCTGTCGCGCCGTCGAATCAATTGGCTTGGGATTGTGCAACTGGTACTGGTCAATCGGCTTCAAGCCTTGTGAATTACTTCGAACGTGTTGTCGCCACGGATATCAGTGATGAGCTTTTGGCACAAGCCGCACTGCATGAACGCATCACCTACCGCAAGGCCGATGCGTTGAATAGCGGCATAGAATCCGCGTCCATTGATCTGATCACTGTGGCTAATGCTATGCACTGGTTCCATGGTCCGGATTTCGAACGGGAAGTACGGCGCGTGCTAAAACCCGGAGGCGTTATTGCGGCATGGAGTTTTGCGTTCGCAAGCATTACACCGGAAGTCGATCGGTTAACACGAAAGATGCACAATGAGATCGTTGATCCGTTCTGGATCGAACCGAACCGCATTGTGGAATACGGATATAAAGACCTGCATTTCCCTTATGCTCTACTTGAAGCTCCGGATATTTCCATGACGAGTTATTTAGATCTAGTTGCGATAGAAGGATACATGCGCACCTGGAGCGCCAGTACGAAGTATCAGGCCAAGAATGGCATGGATCCTGTATCACTAGTACATGATGATCTACTTGCTGCGTGGGGTGACCCATTAAAAGTGCGTGCCGTGAATTGGCAGTTGAATTTGAAAGCGGGACGGGTTTGAAACGTTCGTTCTTTTATCACCGAGTGAAGAACCCGAATGGGAACAGTGATATGTTTTGCGTATTGTGCGAACCTTCGGCTTTTGTCCGTCGGGCTTGAGCGTCAGCACTGTACCTCTTGCTATGCGTTAATGCCGAAATTGGAAACATCATGTTCTCCGCTTTACCTTTAGTCCATGCGACATTGGATGATAAGTTTTGTGTTGGTAGGGTTTGCATCGTGCACGGCAACTGCACCGTTGGATGAGACTGCTGCGCTGGAGAAAGGAAAGCGGATCACTTCAGCTACGTTCCAGGCACTTTCCGCCCGCTTGAGTGCTGCAATGCAAGCCGGCGGACCGGCACGTGCAGTGGAGTATTGCTCGTTGAATGCTTTGCCACTCGTGGATTCGATCTCTGTTGCAGAAGGGGTCCACATCAAGCGTACAAGCGATCGCTTGCGTGCCGTGCATGATTCTCCGGATGCCGATGAGAAGCGCGCGCTCCAAGTCATGCTTGATCAATGGGCACAAGGGAATGCCGGAACCGTTCTGTCGGATGTGCGGATGTTGGGTGATAGCGTAGCATATTACCAACCGATCCTCATCGCTTCACCGACCTGCTTGAAGTGTCATGGAACCGCAGGTCTGGATCTGGATAGCAATGCGTTCGCAGTGATCACCCAGCATTATCCGGAGGATGCTGCAACGGGTTATGCGCTTGGGGAGTTACGAGGGATGTGGAGCATCCGTTGGAAGAACTGAACGGTTCTTGCTTCGCAACACTGGTCAATACCGTGCAAACTTGATACGTTGTGATGGATCCTTATGTAGTGTCCGGTTCAACATTGAAGTCCTTTGTAGAGGATACGATCCGTGTATAGTGGTACAAAGGATCGGAACCACTTTCGTAGTATTGTAGAATAGTAAGTAAAAATGAGACTCCCCATCACCCTACTATCCTACTTCGCTTTTCTGACAGCGTTTGCACAGATCCCACCCTATGTTGCCGAGGATTTCGGTGAAGTTGAACAGGGTTATTATTTCATGACCCCGAACTATTTCCAGGGTGCGAGCAACGACCTAAGTGAAGCTGTTATACTGGATGGGAGAGGCAATGTTGTCTTTCATCAACCGGTACCTTACGTGTCCGATTTTCGGGTTTGGCCAAATGGTAGAATGAGTTATGCTGCACGCGGTAAGCATGTTCTGCTAGATGGTGGATTCATGTTGGTGGATTCCGTTTCCTGCGCGAACGGGGTAACGAATGATCTGCACGAACTGAGGATATTGGCCAACGGTAATTATTTGGTTCTGGGTTCAGAGGAGATCACAATGGATCTTAGTGGTTATACCTGCTTCCAGAATGGCACTGCTGCAGGAAGCCCAACAGCCATTGTGGAAGCAGCGGTGATCCAGGAATTGAATGCTGCACAGGATCTTGTTTGGGAATGGCACGCCATTGACCATTTTGATTTTCTCGATGTGGATACAACACGATTGAATAATCCCAATAATGTCGACTGGACACATTCCAATGCATTGGAATTGGATACGGATGGAAATGTGCTTTTGTCATCAAGACATTTCAATGAGATCACCAAGATCGATCGGAATACCGGTGAAGTCATTTGGCGTTTAGGAGGTGTGCAGAATGATTTTGGCTTTGGTAGCGACCCCGGTTTTTTTCTTCAGCACGATATCCGCAGGTTACCGAATGGCAACATCACGCTCTTCGATAACAGCAAGGCAACAGAGCATCCCGGTCGCGCAGTGGAATATGTGTTGAACGAGATCGACTTCACGGCAACAGCAGTATGGTCGCGCGCCTTCGGTCCCGGTACGTACAGCAGAGCGATGGGTAGTGTTCAACGGTTGAGCAACGGTAACACCTTGGTCGGTTGGGGTGCGCTTACGCCGAACAATCGGATGTTCACGATCTATGGGCCGGACAGTAGTCTAGTAAGTGAACTCTATTTTCCGGATACCTTGGTGTCGTATCGCGCATTCTTTTTTGATGAGCTACCATTCAGTATCGATCGTCCGGAAATAACATGTACACAGATCGGTAATTCCTATGAATTGAGTGCGACACCATTCGCTAGTTCCTATCTGTGGAGTACTGGTGAAACGAGCCAGGCCATTACGGTAGCACAGTATGATACGGTCCATGTAGAAATTCCGATCGGATCAGGAGGCTACCTCCGCTCGTCACCTTTTGTTCCGAATGGTGATTGTGGTATAAGTGGTGTCGAGGAGCTGCAAGATGGATCGCTGATCGTCGTTTATCCAGATCCGGCGAGTGACTTCGTGAATGTTCGGACCCCGAATATTGGTAGTGTCCATTCCATCGAATTAACGGATGCTCAGGGGCATGTGCTTTGGTCAAGAACAACAACGGAACGCGAAACCACCATCGACCTTACATCCTTACCGAACGGGTTATACTTGGTTCGGGTGAATAATACGGTGCGTGCACTCGTGAAAAGTGAGTGATGGGGTTCAGGCGTTTCGGGTCCGCAGTTCGTGGCAATGATCACCTGACCTTACCCTCGTTCTCCCACCATCAGCCTCGTTAGTATGCCAGTTAGGTCATTACGGCGTTGCGGAGGTGCAATGTCCTCGAGGACGAAGGAGCCTTTAGCGATTGAAGTGGCGAGCCAGATGCGATGGTCAGTAAGTGCAGCAAGAGTTCCGATAGCGTAGTTTCGCAACATGGAACGTATAGCACGGATCTTCATTTTTTGTATTTCTTTTTCCTGGGCTTTTGGATCGACCTCTGCACAGACCAGTTTCATGGTGGGCAGTACGGAGGTTTCCGTGAATGTGATGGCGAGTGACCTTGTTGTGCCGTGGGATCTTGTACTGGGTCCTGATGGATTTATTTGGTTCACTCAAGTGGGTGGCGAAGTGTACCGCATGGATCCGGCTAACGGAGCATTGCAACTTGTATATACCGAAACGGATGTAGTTGAATTCGGTTATTCCGCAGGGATGCACAGCATGGCATTCCACCCGGACTTTGCAAATGAGCCTTACGTGTATCTGCATTACACCAATAGCACCTCCACCTCGGTGATCAGGCGTTATCTATACGATGACGTGGATCATACGATGACAGAGACCGGTGGTCATTTATTGAGCATGCCCATTGCGGCTGGTGCATCGCACAATGGTTCGCGAATTATCATCGATAGTTCGGGCATGTTCTTGATCTGTCTGGGTGAGACGATCAACGCCAGTGCGAGTGCACAGGATCCGAATACTTCGCACGGTAAGATCCTACGGTTCACACCGGATGGAAGTATTCCAGCAGATAATCCGGTTGCGGGTTCTTATGTCTACAATTGGGGCCATCGTAATCCACAAGGAATGGTGCTTGCTCCGAACGGGATCATCTACAATGCAGCACATGGTCAGAACAATGATGATGAAGTGAACATTGTTTTACCGAACCGCAATAACGGCTGGCCAACGGTGCTAGGTCTATGCAACACACCAACTGAAGTGAGCTACTGTACAGCGAACAATGTCGTGGAGCCGATCCATGAGTTCACAACGGAAGTGGTTGCACCATGTGGCATGGACTATTTCGATCACCCAAGCATACCCGGGTGGCAGAATTCATTGTTGGTAGCGACCCTTCGCGGAAAGGAGATCCGGCAATTGCAATTGAACCTTGCAGGTGATGCGGTCCTGGAGGATAATACATTCCTGAGCCAGGAATTCGGTCGCTTTCGTGATGTACTGGTGCATCCCGATGGTCGTATATTCCTATGCACCAGCAATCGTGATTATATCGGTGTACCCATCGCTGCGGATGATCGTATTCTGGTCCTGCAAGGAAATGGGGGAAGCACCGGAGTAACGGGTCCTGAAGATCAGGAGATCCACATTTACCCGAATCCAACGAATGCCATTCTGCACATTGATCGTACGGTCCCAGTTGCAGAATTGAGCGTTCATGCATTGGATGGGTCTTGTGTATTGGAGCCGGTTCTGAATACGGATCAGCTGGATATCTCTAGTTTGACAACCGGCCTTTACCTGGTGCTTATCCGAACCAAGGATGGGAGACTTTCCCGAATGAAAGTGATGCTGCATCGTTAACCTTTTCCGGTTGATAATGGCTGCCTGTGATCGTATATGTGTTTCATGTTCCCGTAACCACCAATGTTCGGGCTTTTGTTCGTTCCGGTCTTTGCATAATAGGAATAGGGGTATACCTTCGCAGCCAACAATCCATCTAAGATCGAATGAAACAAGTTACTCTCGTTCTCGCTTTGGCCCTATCGGCTCCAACGTTTGCTATGGACCGTATCGTGGAGGAGTTCGGTCAAGCACCGGCTTATCCGAATATTGCCTCCGCCGTTGCGGCTTCTGTTGATGGGGATCGGATCATTATAAAGAACAGGGCCGGTAACATACCGTGGATCGAGAATATCGCAATAAACAAGAGCTTGGAATTCTTGAGCTTCGCCAACGATGATTTTTTCTACGTCCAAGGCAATTATACCGTTACTGGTGCCACCGATCGCGTGGTCAACATTGTTAGCATGCGCAATACCTCCGGTAGTATTATTTTCGGATCCGGAGGAGGGGTAAGGGCTACCACGGTGCGTATCATGGACTCCTATTTCGTGAACGGTATCATTGATATGGAGGACAATAACGTTCAAGCGGATATTGTTGGGTGTACGTTGATCAACGGTTCGGTTTCCATCAACTACGGTAACGTCGTCGGTTGTGTGATCGATGCTTCCCAGACCACGGACGAAGGGATAAGCATAACGGGCACGGCTTCGGGATTTCCGTTGGATACGTGCGCGATCGTAGGAAATAAGGTCAAAGGTCCTCTGTCGTATGAAGGGATATTCTCATCCAGCGAAAGCCAAGTGCTGCATATCCGTAACAATTTCATTGAACATGGTTGGATGGGTATCGAGATCTATGATGGAAATAATGCATCCGTACAGAACTTGATCTGGAACAATACGATCATTGCGTACACAGGTAATTCAACGACCTATGGCATTAGCTTGGCGAATACGAATGCCGGAAGCATATGGGAGGTGATGAACAATGCGGTCACGCGCACATGGACCGGAACCAGTAGGGGTATCAACAAGGACAGTGGCAACCTAGGACAGATCAATGTCTACTTCAATCACGTCACCATTGGGATGAGCTTTCCTATTTCGACCGGTTTCACATTCGAATCGAATAACACGGTGGATCAACCGATCACCTTGAATGCGGATGGAACATTTGCTAGTGCAACCGCATGCATCGATGGAGGAAATCCGGCACCGATCTTCAGTGATCTGGACCTTTCCACAGGTGATGCTGGTACATACGGAGGTTCGTACACCTTGGTGAATTTCCATCCGTTGCACACCGGTGCTGCGCGCATCTACCTCACCGGGCATCCATTCAATATTCGTTCAGGTGCAACGCTTCGCGTGAAAGGCGTAGCATACGATCGTTGATCCACTACATTATGCAGATCAGAACACTACTTTTTTCTATTGCCTTGATGGTGTGCGCATACGCCAATGCGCAGACCGGTCTATTGGAGTCCGAGTATTTCTGGGGTGCGGATCCCGGACAAGGAAACGGAAACGCCATGGTTGCAGTGGATGGTAGTTATGATGAAGCGTTGGAATCAGTACTAGCACAGACCACGACATTGCCCTCTTCCGGAATTCATTCGTTCTCGATCCGTGTTAAGGATGCTGACGGGAATTGGGGAAGTCCGTTCAGTACGGTCATTGAGATCCTGCCTGGAACAGTTGCGTTCCCGGATATCCAAGTAAGTGAAGGAGAGTATTTCTGGGATGCGGATCCAGGCACAGGGAGCGGTACACCTATGTTCGCGCTGGATGGAAATTTTGATGCAACGATAGAGGCTATCGGTGCGAACATTTCTCAGTTACCATCTGTAGGCGTACACGTATTGAACATGCGCATGCGCGACGTGAACAACAATTGGGGGCCATTGTTCCGAGTTGCCGTTGAAGTGCTGCCTAATGTGGTGAACTTCCCGGATATCCATGTTGCGGGTGCGGAATATTGGTTCAACATAGATCCAGGAGCGGGCTCCGCAATGCCCATGATTGCCAGTGATGGCAATTTCGATGGTGCGTTCGAAATGATCAAAGGAGGTAACATTCCGGTACCTGTAAGTGAAGGTGTGAACGTGCTTTGGATGCGTGCGCGAGACGATAATGGCGGTTGGGGAGATGCATTCGGGATCGTAGTGAATGTCGATACCACATTGGCTGGTACAGTTGGCATACCGGAGCCGGTGATCGTTAGCACGATACGTGTTGGTCCTAATCCAACTGATGCAAGTACAGGCTTCTACGTGGAGCTATCCGATGGAACAGCGCAAATGCATATTCGAATGCTTGATACGAAAGGCCGTGTCGTATTCGAGCGTCGATATAACGAAAGTACACGAGTGGAAGTCCCAACTGACGGACTAGCGACCGGCATCTATCCGGTCGGTATTCAGATCGGTGATACCGTTACTTGGCACTCAGTGGTTGTACGCTGAACCGCCTCGATCATCTCACCAGACCATGGTGTGGAGATCATTGATCCCGTGACCAACGGCCATTTTGTTGGCAGCGTTCAGACCAAGGTCGGTTGTAGGGTACGCGAGTCTCACAGGTATACGGCGTACATCAACGACTTGCCCTTGCGTATCGCGTAGCACCGGGTTTCCTAGTCGTCATGGGCTATGGAGATCGACGGCATCATAAGATCTGCGGATCGCATCGATCCATCCGAGACAAAGCCCTACTTCCACAGCATATTTTACTGTTGTTGAACCGCTATTCTTCTTTCCGATCCGCGCCCGAATACCAGTGCTGTTGTCATGGTACTTCGAGTGCCCTTGACGCGATCCATTTGAATGAAGGAACATGTATACTTCCATTCTAGGATAGGGTCGGTGCTTGGCCTTGGAAGTATAGATCGTGTTCGGGTGTGAATAATTGCCGTCACCATTCAGTTATTGCAAGCGTTGTTGTGACGGATATCAAGCGCACTACTAACGAGCCGTACTATTCACGAACTTGCGCCTATCGGATCGCAGAATACATTGTCTCCAGTGAAGCAACGGCATGACCGACTTGCTTTGATATGCCTCATTATCGCACTTTGTTTTTTGGTATTGGACCGCTGGGTCATGTTGGACCAATTCGGTTTTCGGTATGTTGACGATGACCAGTCCATAATGTGGTATGGTGCCGTGGAAATGTCGCAAGGTCGTTTCCATGAACCTTGCTTTTATGGCCAGAATTATAACACCATGTTAGAAGGGTTTGTGGCGATCCCGCTATTGTGGTCGGGTATACCCCCAAATATTGCATTGCCGATAATTTCAAGCGCATTCGCATTGTTCCCCTTCCTGTTACTGGGGTTGCTACTGTATAGAGAACGCGCTTACTTTATTGCGTGTACAGTACTCGTCCTTCCCATAACCATGTCACCTGAATTCGGGATGATCTCCTCCATGCCTCGCGGATTCGTTACGGGTGTTTTTCTTGCTTCATTAACCGTGCTTCCGTTGTTCTCGAAGCGTAGTATTTTTCTGTTGCTTACCCCCTTCTTCGCCATACTAGCGCTTTTTGCTAACCCGAATGCTGTGATCGTTCTCTTCCCAGTTGGTCTTTTGATATTGCTGAACTATTATGCCGACCGGAGACTATATCTGCTGGGAATTGCTGGGGCGATACCGGCTGCGGTACTCTATTATTTGGGATCCCATTATTATGACCTGCACCCGCGCAACGTAGTACATGGTGCCTGGGACCTTGGCTACTCCGTTTCACGGATACGCTGGGCCAGCCTTAGGTATTTTGATGAACTAAGCCCAGTGCTTTGGGGCAAAGGTGTGTTCGTCCTGCTTCTGCTCATTTTAATGGCAACAGTGTTTTGGGCCAGGAAGCAATGGAAGCCTGCCATAGCATTAACGCTCGGTATCGTATTCATTATCGTCTCATGCGGGTTCTACAAGGTAAATGATGGTATCCCTAGTGTTTTTTATCCATGGGCCAGAATGTTTCTTGCGATCCCATTTTTAATTGCGTTGTTCCTGTCCCAGTTCAAAATGACCTTGCCAGGACGGTCAATTGTCGTACTACCCATAATTGCTATCGGATTTTTTGGTTTCAAGAGCGTTGAGCTCTCAGTAGTTATGGAAAGACAGCTTGCTCTACAGCGGGAGAAAAGGATCGAGGTTGTTGCAGTATCCGAGTTTAAGGAACATTGCGAAAAAGTAGCACAAAGTGCACATAGTGTTAATGCTGAACTAGTGGTTGTCAGTCATGGTCTACATAAGCATTTATCGACGTACGGGTGCTCATGCTTGATCGCGGATTTCCCAAGAATAATTGAACCGGAACTTGATCGCCGCACATGGTTGCTCAAGGAATCGGCGACAAGAGTGATCCCAAGAGTGCTCTTCTTAGTACCTGGTATGATCAGGTCTTTGGATCCAACTACGCAGATAGCGCCATTTGAGATCGTATCGCAAGAGCCGTTTCTTGTTCTACTAACTGGAAATACACTTCGCACCGATTCACTGGTTGCGAAACTTGGATTTGGAATGCGGCCTTACTGATCTATCTTCTTCAGCAAAAGTAAAGTGGAAATTCCCCCTCAATCATCCCACCAGACCTTCGTGAAAAAATCATTGATCCCGTGTCCGACGGCTGTCACGTTCGCAGCGTTCAAACTCAGTTCGGTTGCAGGGTATGCGAGTCTTACAGGTACACGGCTTACATCAACGAGTTGCTCTTGCGCATCGCGTAACACCGGGTAACCGGTCCGCCGCCATTCGCTGTAGAGTTCAATAGCATCCACGTACACGAAGGTCTTCCATTTCTGTTGAATGATGTGCTCGAATGTTCCGTTGAATTGTCCCGGTCCGTTGAGGTAGGTGTCGATGTCGGCTTGCGGAATTGCGAGCTGATCCATGTGCGCTTGTATACCAAGGTCGTAATACGATTCCGGGGTCATGTTCCCTCCGTATCCTTTCAGTGCAGCTTCTGCCAGTAGAAAGCAAGTTTCCGAATAGCTCATCGTTACGCCTTCAATATCAGCATTCAGAAAATAGTCGCCGATGTAGGAAGTTGTGAACGTGTTCAGTTCGTTCGGGTCGATATCGCTTGAGAGCAAGAAGCTAGGAACGCCAACATATTGGAACGTACCGAACACAACACTTTGCGGTGAATATTCTGCGTAACGTGTGATCCGTGGGTCGCTATCAGTGGTGAATTGTTCCACCAGAAATGTACTTGGGTTGTACATCCCTTGCGCAGTATTGTCCAGCTCGTAGAATGGGTTTCGTGCATTGCTACTGTGTGGGAATCGCGCCGATCCTTGGTTCGATTGGATGAAGCGGTTCTCCGTCGTCAATTGCTGGATCACAGGTAACGCGATAGTGGGCACTTTGTCTGATATCCGTAGTGCTAACCGTAGCGTAAGCGAGTTCGCGAAGCGGATCCATTTGTCCACGTCTCCGTGATAGATCCAGTCCTGCGCACCTACATCCGGTCTTGACTGATCGAACCCTGAAACCGCCGAACGTAGTTCGTTGATCAGGTCTTGGTACACGATACTTTGCGGATCGTATTCAGGGCTTAGGTCCGGTGTATTCTCAGCGTTGATCGTGTTGTGCGCAGCGGTGTAAGGAATGTTGTCCCAGAGGTCCGTCAAACGATGATAGATGTACGCACGATAGATCCGGTAGGTATTGTATTTGTTCACGTTGATAGGGTCATCTTTGGTCAACCGCATCGCTTCTTCAATGTTGCCAAGCACATCGGCATACATCAAGCTCCACGTATTATTGATCGCATCGCCGCTCATGAAATATTCATTGCCTGCGGAAGATGTCCCATTGATGCTGGCTTGCACTTGCATCCAATTGTTGAGGCCCCAGATCTCTGTTCGTACGCCGTTCAAATAATCGGTGTGGTACCTGAACTGTGCATAAGCGAACAGGGCGTTGGGATCAACCGTTGTGGTAACATTCGGGTTCTGGTTCAATTCCTCAAATCCTTTTCTGCATGAGGAAGACGCGAGGCATAGGAAGAGCAGTGTGATGATCCTCATTAGAGATCTACTTTAAGGTTGAAGCCCACGCTACGTGTTATGGGATAGGTCGCATATTCCACACCTTGTCCGTTACCGTTGGTATAGGATGCTTCCGGATCGATATTCGGAACGTTGCTGTGGATCAACCAGAGGTTCCTTCCGCTAATGGTGATCTCAACGTTCCTGATCTTCTTGCCGAAAGCCTCTTTGTTGAAGCGATAGGTCAGTCCGATCTCTCTGAGTTTTACATAGCTGGCGTCGTACACGAATGGCTCGTGAATTTCATTTCCCCACACGGCATATTGGCTCCAATAAACTTGCGGGTCAATAGTACGTTCAACGGTCTGCCCGCCTACGTCCTGCCCGTTCACTACTGTGCCAGGCGCATAAACACCCGTGACCGAGTAGCCTCCTGTAGGGGTCCAGTTCTCTACATAATTTCCACTACCGTCCAACCCGTTCGCCGCAACACCGGCTGCAACACGGGCTGCCTCGGAAGCATACCATTCATCACGTCCTTCCAACGTGGCAACGGCATTACCTGAATAACCGTGCATGTACATGTTCGTCGCGGAATAGATGTCGCCCCCTTTTTGGATGTCGATCAGAAATGAGAAGATCCAATTCTTGTATTGGAGTCCGTTGGTGATCCCCATCCGCCAGTCCGGGTTGATGTCTCCGAGGAGGATCTGTTCTTCAGTACGAACGAACGTCCCATCGCCATTCATTAACGCATTCCCATCCGCATCGCGTTGGATACCGTAACCGAAAATAGAGCCGTAGGGTAGGCCTGGCGTGGCCGTAACGTTCACACGCCATTGATCGCCGAGGATCTCACGTTGTCCGCTGCTGTTCAAACTGACTACCAAGTTGTTGTTCTTGGTGAAGTTTATCGTGTTCGTCCATTTAAAATTCTTCGACTGAACTGGTATCGTGGTCAGCAATAACTCAATTCCTTTATTCCGGATCTCGCCTGCATTGACCACAGCCGTAGTGTATCCACTAGCGGCGGAGACCGATGATGTAAGGATCTGGTTCGTGGTGGTGGCATGGTAGTAGGTGAAATCCAACGCAACGCGATCCAAGAAAAAGCGAAGGTCCATACCGATCTCATAGCTGCGTTTCTTTTCCGGCTTTAGATCAACTAGTGGGAAGGGGTTCCGAATGTGTGAAAGGGCGACGCCATCTACTGTCGTAAGTGAATCGTATCCGATCTGCAATTGATACGGATCAGCATCCTTTCCGACTTGTGCGATGGACGCTCTAAGTTTTCCGAAGGTGATGAACCTGGGGAGCTTTGTCGCATGTTCCGAGAACACGTAGGATGCACTGGCCGAAGGATAGAAATACGAGTTGTTCTCTTTCGGCAACGTAGAGGTCCAATCGTTCCTGCCGGTCATATCGAAATAGAGGTAGTTCTTGTAAGCGACTTGTACAGAGCCATATGTTGAATTGATCCTGCGTTCGTAAAGAAAACTTCGATCCGTGCGGTTCGCAGGAGCGACGTTCTCCAATTCATAGACGCCATGTTCAATGAGGTTGCGACCGCTTTGCGAATGGATCTTCCGACGCTGATACATGGTATTCCCGCCAAGGTTCCCTGAGATCTCCCAATTGGTTCTCAGTTTTTTTTTCGCACTGATCAAGTAGTCTGCATTCACTTCCAGAAAGTCGATGGTCTCGTCGCTGAACTCTCCATTCGGTGAGGTGAATGAGCGCGAAGCAATACGGTTATGCCGGTTTTCATTGAAGTTGTCCATGCCTATGCGCCCCATGATTGAAAGCCATTCCTTGGTCTGGTGGTTCAGCGAGAGGTTTCCGATGTAGCGCTTCCGTTGATCTTGATTGACGTTACGTTCCACCGTGAAGAACGGATTGCCGATCCAACCCCAATTGGTATACCAGACCTGTTCATTCTCGCTACTGTCCTCATAGTTCATCATCGACTCAGTAGAAACATTACGTGGCATCATGATGATATTGCGTGCCGCGTTGTGGCCGTTACTTTGGTTCACCCGATTGTATGCGCGCTGGTCCGCATACGTGAATTTAGCGGCATACTCTAATTTCTTCGTGATGTGACCGGTGTTTGACAGGTTCAAATTGTTCCGCTTGAACGTACTCGTTGGTGTGATCCCTTTGTTCCGGAGATCGGTGAATGAAATGCGTATCGGAAATTTTCCTCCGTGACTTGCAGAGAAGCTGTTCGTAAGCGTGTATCCCGTTCGGAAGTACTTCTTGTAGTTGTCGGGTTGGTGCGAAAACGTGGTTGTGTCTCCATTCCAATCGATATACCTCTGCCCCAACATTTCGGGTCCCCAACTTCCGGCATACGTTGGGAGCGATGGTCGATCGGTCTCAAAGAAGGGGATGCCTTCTGGCGTGTATTTGAATTTACCTCCAGTACCCGCGCCATATTTGTTCTGGAATTTGTTCAGGATATACGCGGACTCCACAGAGGTCGTACTATTCATTCCGGACTTCCATCCCTTCGTGCCAGCCGCCGTTTTTGTGGTGATCACGATGACGCCGTTCAATGCTCGGCTGCCGTACAACGCAGCGGCGCTCGGTCCTTTCAACACGATAAGACTTTCGATATCGTCCGGGTTCACATCGGAAATAGGGCTTCCGAAATCGATGCCACCCCAAGTACCACCGGTACCGATCGTGGTGTTGTCCATGGGAATACCATCGATCACCACCAAGGGTTGATTATTGTTCGTAACAGAACTGTTCCCTCTGATCAATATTCTGCTCGAAGCCTCTGGCCCTCCAGAGGTTTTCGTGATCTGCACACCGGCAATTTTGCCTTGCATGCTGTTCACCACGTTCGGGTCGCGGATCACCGTAGCGGTCTTTACATCCATCTTTCCCACAGCGAATCCAAGTGACTTTTCCTCACGAGAGATCCCGAGTGCGGTAACCACCATTTCATTCAATTGGGTAGAACTGGGAGTCATCGAGATCACCATGTCGACCTGACCGTTCACTGCTATGACCTGATCGCTATATCCGATGAATCTCACCAATAAGCTATCTGTTGTGAGCACATTCAACGAAAAATTTCCATCGCCATCAGCGGCAACACTTGCATTGGAACTGCGCACTGCAACCGAGGCGCCGGGGAGCCCTAAGCCATCCGTCTTGTCCACTACCTTGCCCTTAAACACATACGCTTGCCCCTGACCATAAAGCCCCGAGACGATAGCAATGAGAAAGAGTAGAGTTCTGATCATGAAGATCGCCAGCAGTATAGGTGCCTGCAAAACAAGCGAATCTATGTTTGCCGTAGATGACTAGTTGTCCTGGTTCAGAAATTCACATTCACGGTCGGGTCATCCACAACAGAAGAAGTCATATAACTTAGCGCTCATCCGTTATCGAACGAAATGAGAATACTTTTTACGCTGCTGTTGGTAAACCACCTACTTCTGCTCAATGCACAGGTTACTGTCACTGGGTTCGATGGTGATACGCATGTGGGTGGTAGTACACTTACCAGGACGGTGGAGTTCCCGAGTGACCTTTCCAATGTTTCGAGCATTATAATGCACATCTCATTGAGCTGCCCGCCGGGCGGTTGTGATCCGTGGGATCGCTTCGCGCAATTATCCGTCATGTCGGATGCGGGCGATCTGATCGAGATCGGTCGATATGCTACGCCGTATGCGCTTTCGACGTGTAGTTGGACACTGGATGTAACGGACTACCGGAACTATTTGACCGGATCCACGGAATTGATCTCGCACATCGAGACCTATCAGAACGGTTGGAACATACACACCTCGTTCGAATTCATTGAGGGGACTCCGGAATTCGAGTATGTCGAAGTGACGCAGTTCTTTCAGGACAATCAGTTCACGTATGGAGATACGTTATTCTACAGTATCAATTTGCCGGACCATGATCAATTGATCCCGATCAATGCAGAGGAGGTTGTATTCCGAGTGATCAACACGGGTCACGGTCAGGGCAATACCGAGAATGCTGCGGAATTTTCACAGAAGACCCATCAGATCCATATCAACGGCCAACAAGAGTTCGAGCAATTCCTGTGGAAGCCTGATTGTGCGCAGAACCCGTGTGCGAACCAAGCGGGTACTTGGCAATATCCCAGGGCTGGTTGGTGTCCTGGCCAAGCGGTGGAGCCTTGGGATTACGACATAACGTCGCTGACTACACCCGGTTCCTCGGTGAATGTGGATTATGTGCTGGAGCCTTTCTATAATCTCTGTAGCCCATGGAACATCGATTGTGTACCGGGCAATTGCATCAATGGGAATTGTACCTATGATAGTAATGGACACACCACACCGATCTACAAAGTCACGTTACAGATGCTTATCAAGAGCAGTACACCTGTAGGTATTCCTGAGGAATTGGTTGTACTACGCAATGTTTCGATCTTTCCGATACCGAGTGAAGGCCTCTTGAACATAACCTTGAAGGAAAGCGCCAATGTTGATCTAGCAGTACTGGATATCACAGGAAAAGTGCTGCTGCAAGAACGGATGAATGGAGTTGCTACACTATTGGATCTAAGCGATAAGCGATCCGGTGTCTATGTGCTTCAACTCACTACAGAACAAGGAACGCATTTCGAGCGATTCGTAATAAACCATTGATAACCATACCGGTCCAATACCACCGAACATGAACCGAAAAGTACTCACAGTATGTCTTGCATTCTCGACCATCGGCATGATGGCGCAAACCCCAGCTGGTAACGCATTCCGGATCGATTATGCGGAATACCAGGCAACGGGTGCGATCAAGTTACTTAACGCAGGTAACAACGCAATACTGAACCCTGGGGATCAGCTTACGGTAATGTGTTGGATCCAGTTGCGAGATATTGGCGATAACCAGAAGATCATCGGTAAGTTCAACCTGGATAACACGGGCTTCATTCTGGGAGTGGATCAAGGTCGGGTGTACAGCGAAGTGTGGAATCCGACTCATTACGAAACGTTGGATGGGCTTATGAACCCAACTGCACAACATTGGCATCATATCGCGATGACCTATGAGCGTGGTGTCGCGATCAAGGCCTTCATGAATGGGATCGAAGTAAGTTCGGATCCCGTTTCCAACGCGCCGATCTCGAGTAGTACCAATCCGCTAATAATCGGTGTTTCGTCCTGGACAACCATGAGTAACTTTCAAACGTTCGGGAATATCGACGAGATAGCGATCTACAATGTCGCACTTACGGAAGCCGAGATCAAGAGCCGGATCTTCAGATCGATTTCCGGTTCGGAAACAGGGCTGATCGCGGGATATGATTTCAACGTCACCTCTGGAACGAGTGTGCCTGATCTTTCCGGAAATGGCAATACGGCCAATGGCAGCGCCACGTTCATAGGTACGGAGTGGGTTACTTCCAAGGCTCCAATAGCGGATGACAATACCGAAGTTACTCTGGAGTTGGATGCCGTTTGGAACGGAAAGAGTTTCATGGATCCACGATTCACCTCAACAACACACGGGTTGAACCTCATCGCATTCGGGCTTGATACAACGGATTATGCGGTGTTCGGTCATAACGGCGGGATCGGGATCACGGCCGATGATATCCCGACCAATGCACCGGCAGGTTTCATGCGCACCCAGCGCATTTGGCCGCTAACCAGCTTGGGTGGGGCGAGCATGGACATGGTGGTGAATATTGCGGCTGCATGTGCGGGTGGAACACCGCTCGACATTACGCAGCCCGCTGCCAACTACACGCTGCTTTGGAGACCTGCTGGTTCAACCGTTTTCGCTGCTGTTGCGAATGGTTCCAGCTTTACGAATGGTGTTGTAACATTCGATGACCACGTTCCTGCAAGCGGAGCTTACTGCATAGGTGTTGGAAATTCAGCCATTCCGATAGGTATTTCAGAATTCGAGAACAGCGTGTTCGTTCGCGTAGAACCGAATCCGAATTACGGTCAATTTTTTTTGAACTTTGAAAGTTCTGAGGTGGGCCTTGCGGCGGTGGAGATCATGGATGCAACGGGAAAGATCGTCCTACAAAAGACGATCCGCGTTAATGGTTCCGCCGTGCGCGAGCCGATCGATCTTGGTGCTGTTGCGAAGGGAATCTACATGGTGAAGTTGACCATTAGCGGAACCACTTACGATCAAAGGGTCGTAGTGCAGTGATCGCGTGAGTTTGGCGTGATAGTGATCAAGGGTATTTGCGAGTATCACATGGTAATTGCCAAGTGATAGCGGGTCCGTATTATTGGGTTAGACGCTCGTGCTTTTAGCAACTGTGAACAACATTACTTACGGCTGCTCCAACACTGCTTCCATTTAGGTCTGGTTGTTCACCTTTCGTTTGGCACCTTTTGATGAATTCTTCGCTTCGGATCTGACGGTACCAGCGGCACAACCACACACGCTATTCATCTCTCTTTTTTTAGATCCTGAAAGCTGGTAGAGAGATATCGGCGAAGGTGTTGATCGATCCCTGATGAACACTGCCGGATCCATAAAAAGCTTTGATCTACAGCGAAACCCACGGTAATACCCTAAATTCGCGATACACTTCCAGTAAACATGCTTCAACGACAACTTCTCCTTTTTATAGGATTCGCCCTGCTATTCCCGATCGCTTCATTTGGCCAGTCATCTTCAGAAACAAGTATCAGCGACGTGCGAAAGATCCTTTTGGATCAAGGGTTCATGGCCGACGATGTGGCCGATCTGGTCGTTAAGGACAACTACAGAACAGCCCACAATGGCATGGAACACACGATCCTGCGTCAGCGCTGGCAAGGTATCGAAGTGTTCAATGGTGATATCGCCATTCACCGGGCAAGCGATGGTCGCATAGTGAAGTTGAACAACGGTGTTTGGCGTTACTGCGCAAAGACGGCGGATGAGCCAGTTCCAGTAGTAACTGCATTGCAAGCACTCACGTCCACCTTGAGGGCTGACTTGCCTCATGTGTCGATCCCTGCGCAGATCGGGATCGAGCAGGATGGACGGAAATTCATTTTCGATGGAAGTGATCTTGGGGAAGAGCCTGCAACCGTGGAATTGATGTACCTGCCATTGGAAGGGAGATTACGTCTGGTGTGGAATGTGAACCACTATTCAGCCGATGGGAGCCATTGGTGGAATGTCCGGATCGATGCGCATTCAGGTATTGAACTTGATCGCAATGACTGGGTGAGCCAGTGCGGTTTCGGCGATCATCCATCTTGTACTGAAGAGGACGTTTCCTCAACAGCTCCGCTCGCACCCGCCGTAGCGAACGACATGCATGTTTATCCAATGCCTATTGAAAGCCCGAATCATGGTGCGGCGACTGTGGTGAATGCCCCTTGGGTCGCGGGTCTGAATGGCTCTCCCTTTGGCTGGTACGATACGGATGGCGTAGCTGGTGCGGAGTACACCTACACGCGTGGGAACAATGTCTTGGCGCAAGAGGATGCGAACGGGAATAACGGTACTGGACTCCGGCCCGACGGTGGCGCCACGCTGGATTTCGACTTCTCGATCAACCTTACCCAGCCACCTGCCAATTATCAGGATTTCGCGCTTACCAATCTCTTCTACTGGAACAACATCATGCACGATGTTTGGTACGAGTACGGCTTTGATGAAGCCAGCGGAAATTTCCAACAGAACAACTACGGAAATGGCGGCGCGGGCGCGGACTATGTGCTGGCTGATGGGCAGGATGGCAGCGGTACCAACAATGCCAATTTCGGGACCCCACCGGATGGCACCCGACCCAGAATGCAGATGTTCTTGTGGAACCTTACCACACCCAACCGGGATGGGGATCTGGACAATGGGATCATTGCACATGAATATGGCCACGGCATAAGCACACGCCTCGTAGGCGGACCAGCCAATTCGAATTGCCTCAACAATGCTGAACAAATGGGTGAAGGCTGGAGCGATTACTTCGGGTTGATGCTGACCATGGTTCCCGGAGACACACGCACTGGGGAACGTGGTATCGGGACCTATGTCCTTGGAGAATCCGTAACAGGACCCGGTATTCGACCAGCACCTTACACCACGAACATGGGCGCGAATGGATACACGTATGCTGATATCAATAGCGTCTCGATCCCTCATGGTGTTGGATTCGTTTGGACTACGATGCTCTGGGAAATGACATGGGACCTGATCGATGCATACGGTTTCGACCCCGACCTGTATAATGGAACGGGCGGTAATAATATCGCGATGCAACTGGTTATCGACGGCCTGAAACTTACGCCATGTAGTCCTGGTTTCGTGGATGCACGCGACGCTATACTCGCAGCAGATGTTGCCAATAACGGAGGTGCGAATCAGAACTTGATCTGGTCCGCATTCGCTCGTCGCGGCCTCGGATTCAGTGCAACTCAAGGAAGCACCAACAACACGAATGATCAGACCGAAACCTACGACGTACCCTTGGCGGATGACATTGGTATCTCGGTAGTGTTGACCCCTGGTTCTGGTGATCTTGTACTATGTGGTACCACCCCGCTGGCCGTCAGCGCAACGTTGAGGAACTTTGGCTTGCAACCGCAGAGCGGATTCAACGTCCGCTACTCGTTGGATGGCGCACCATTTGTCACCGAAGCCTACGTTGGCACCTTGGCAGCTGGGGCCAGCGAAACCTTCACGTTCGCACAGACGATAACAATAAACACAACAGGGCCACACTCGCTTTCCGTTAGCACGGTGCTGATCGGAGATGAATACCCAGGAGACGACGCGTCCGTTCAGTCCATTAATGGTGTTAACGGTACAACGGTTTCCGCACCACTTGTCGAGGATGTTGAAAGTGGGCCCGTTACTCCTGCTGGATGGAGTTTGCAGAATCCTGACAACGGCACCACTTGGGTGACCGCAACGGTTACGGAAGGAGTCCTATGCGCCTCCACCACGGCATGGACGATCAACTATTATTCGTACAACGCACCTGGCCAAGAAGACCGCTTGGTTACCCCACAGATCGATCTCTCCTCAACCACCGCGAATCACCTCCTATTCGACCATGCCTATGCGCGTTACAGCGCCACTTATTTCGATGGATTGCGGGTTGAGGTCAGTGCGGACTGCGGAAGTAGTTGGGTTCCTGTGTTCGACGAATCAGGGACCTCGCTTGCAACCGCAGCGGACAACACAGGGGCCAATTGGGAACCAGCCGATTGCTCCGATTGGACAACGAACGACATTGATCTGAGCGCCTATGATGGTCAGGTCATTACACTCCGGTTCGCAGGTGTTTGCGGATATGGACAACGACTGTACCTCGATAATGTGAATGTGAGCGGTACGGTTGTGGAAACGGTTTATTTCAGTCGCGGAAATGGCACGATGTCTGATCCGATCTGGAGTACAACTCGCATTGGAACGCCCGCTGTCGCTATCTGGGACGGTAGCAAGGACATGACGGTGCAGATCGGAAATACGATCACAGTAACTGGAGATCATACCGTAAAAGCACCGATCGTGGAAACCGGAGGGGCATTGGTCCTGAATGGGTTCACGACACTGACCGCCACCGGCGATCTACTCCAAGTGGATGGAACGATCTCAGCCGCCGATAACAGCGCAGTGGTCCTGAACGGTACAGGGAATACGACCATCATTGGAACTTCGGCATTGGATCTTTGGGACCTTGAAACCAACACTCCGGCTGGCACTGCCTTGAGTACTCCACTGTCGATCCGCGGGACACTTCAACTTACCGATGGCTCCTTCGACGCGAGTGCATCCAGTGTGACCCTCGTGAGCAACGCGAGTACGACCGGCAGACTTGGTGCCGTAGCGCCGACCGCGGACTTCATAGGTGATCTTACAATGGAGCGCTATATTCCAAGTGGAGCGACGAATTGGCGGTTCCTAGGAAGCCCTGTCGATGGTGCCACGGTTCAATCCTGGAACGATGATTTCATCACCGCAGGCTTTCCGGGTTCTGACTACCCGAATTTCGATAGCCCTGTCGGAAGTGGGATACTCTGGCCGAGCATCCGGTGGTATAATGAACCATTAGCCGGCGCGGATCAGTCGATCGGGATCACTGGTGTTCCGAACACAAGCCAGTTACTTGGTCCCGGACAAGGCTTTGCAGCGTGGTGTGGTGATTCGCTCGGAGGTACTGCGGAATTCAAATTGGACGTGAACGGAGCGCCCAACATCGCCTCCACACCGATCGCCCTACCCATGACCTGGACGGGCTCAGGAAATCCAACAACAGACGGCTGGAACTTGGTAAGCAATCCTTTGCCAAGTGCTGTTCTTTTCAGCGACATTACCCTCGGTGCCGACGTGGCCGGATACATTACCTATTACGATCCGTCCAATGGGAATACCGCTGCTTACGATAAGGTAAGCCAGATAAGTACGGGCAATGCGACCGATGTGATCCAAAGCAGTCAAGGATTCTGGCTGAAAGCGACTGGGCCTTCTGTAACCACAACAATCGGCGAAGCAGCCAAAATAGATGACAACAGCGGCGGCTTTTTCGGCGGCGATCAGATCAACATCGCTCAGCTAGTGCGATTGCAGGTGAGCAGCGCGATCAACGAACTCAGTGACGAGACGGTGATCCATTTCGGTGCCGGTTCGCCTGGTTCCGATCCTGCTGACGTCCTGAAGTTCGTCTTCGCTCACCCGGCTGCTCCACAGATAGCAACAGGTGCAAGTGGAACCCAATTCGCCATCAACGCATACGGTCCGTACAATGCTCAACTCGCGATACCTGTTTTCGTGAACGTTGCGATCAATGGCACCTACACCATTTCGGCCAGCAACATGGAAAACCTTGGATTAACGTGTTTGACACTGGAAGACCTCGAGACCGGTGCGACAAGCGTATTGGCTGAAGGCAGCACGGTCGACTTCACGATCAACGCTTCGGACGATCCGACCGCGCCTCGTTTCATTCTTCACGGTACCGCTCCAATGGACCTGCATGCCACGGATGCGAGTTGTTACGGAGTCGCCGACGGACTTGTTGAATTGGAACTTGGCTCAGGTAATTTCGATATCAACGTAACCGATGCTTCTGGGAGTATTATTCAGGCACAGGCTGGAGCAAGCGGTTCGGTGTCCCTTCAAGGAATGCCCACGGGCCAGCTTATGATCCATGTATCAGGTATTCCTGGTTGTGGCGAATTGTCACAAGCATTTTCCATCCAAGCACCAGCGGAATTAGAGATCACAGCGCTAACTAGGACTGCGCCACAGTGCGTCCATGGAACCGATGGTAGCATCCTGTTCGATGTGCTCGGTGGCACAGAACCGTACACATTCCTCTGGAGCGACAACAGTACCGATAACACATTGGTCGGAGAAGCCGGGTCCTACGCCGTATCCGTTACTGACGCGCATGGGTGCACATGGACGAGTCCAGTGATGGATATTCCTTCAGCACAAGAAGCAAGGGCTGATTTCTACGTTCCGCTTGACCCGATCCTGGTAGGTACGGAAGTCTTCCTCGCTAACAATAGTCAGTTGTCCGAGTCGTGGTCATGGGATTTTGGTGACGGTAATACGAGTACTGAATTTCAGCCTGTACACATCTGGGAGCAACCGGGTATTTACGCAGTGGAACTCACAGCAAGCAGCCGAAATTGTTCAGATATACTCGTGCGCAACGTGACGGTCGAAACAGCAACAGGAGTACAAGGCGATCCCTCCGCCGAAGCACTTCGTGTGTGGAACTCACCAAATGCGATCGTGGTTACAGCGTCTGAACGGATCGACCATGTGGAACTTATCGATGCTTTAGGACAACTTGTAAGCGCTCGTTCATCCACTTCAGAAGGTAGTCGTCTGGAGATCCCGAATGCAGACCTTCCATCGGGCATTTGGTTCGTGCGTGTTACTATGGGAACACAACAGCACACGTTTAGAGTTCCGCTGATGCGATAGTGAGGACGATAATTCTTTCGACCTCAATGGCCAAGGCAGAGATCTACAGGGCGAGATCGTGATGCTTCATGATCTGGTTTTCATGTAGGATAATTCACGGCTCCGGTACCGCCTCTTCCCATGTCTGGTTGTTCACGTTCGGGTCGGTGTTCGGGTTATAGGTTGCGTCATTGCTCGGAATGTATTCGCCACTGCTGTTCATCCAATACTGATCCGATCCGGCATCGACCTGATATTGTTGGCCATTGGTCGAGTTGGTCACCGTGTTCTCCTCGTAGATGGAATTGATCGTTTGGTGTTGCATGCGGTCCTGTGATGCACTACGGTCATTGTATGCGTTCATACTGGCATTGTTAACCGCATCCCACGTGCTTCGGTGAGTGGCTTGTTGCTGATCGAAGGCGGCTTGGTTCTGCTGCATGCGCGAATTGTGTTGCGACCAGCTTTGGTTGGCCTTTTGTTGTTCGCTGGCATTGTATGCGGCTATCTGCTGCGGGTTGTCCTGGGTATTCACTAGACCATTGATCAATGCCATTTTCGCGTTCTCATAAGTGGACTTCTCGGCTGTTAATGCTTGCAGCGATGCATACCAATAGCCATCGTTCTGTCCTTGGTATATGGTCATGTTCACGATCATGAAAAGGTGTTCACCTTCATTGTTCAGCCATTCCGTACCCATGGCGAAATTGTGTTCCTGCGAGGGCATGGCTTTGAACAATTTTCCGCTATAGGCTTTATTGCGTGCCGCGATCTGGGGTAAAGGAGCTTGCTTAATAAGTTTATGTCCGTTCTTGGCCATTCCAGGGACCAGGTCCTGCTGGATGTATGCACCGATCTCCAATGGAGCGCGCATTTGCTGGCCGGTCTGTTGGTAGCTTCGTTGAGTATTGGGGTCGTTGGAATACGAATAGGATCCGCCATTCCGGTAAAACACTTTTACACCACCAGGTCCAACAATACTTGGCTCATCTCCGGAAGCGGTGGGTGATATTCTCCAGGAAGCCGGTAGCGGCATTTGATACATGACCATCCCGGTCTTCTGATCCATTACGGGGTGCATTGTCAAGTTGTTATTGCCAGTGTTGGAGAACACACCTTGGTCATCGGATGCGAATTGATCACCGCCCGTACCTTGATCGTCCGAAAATTCGAATTCGCCGTACGCGGCATCATCATTTGGATCATTCTCCGAATTGCCACCGCAACCTGTAGTAAGGATCAGAACAAGTGCAAGGACAGGAAGGGCTAAGCGTTTCATTGTGATGTTGTTTATTGTGATGTTCGAATTGACCACTAATTTAATACGTCCAGGTGAGCAAAACCACTACATCCCCATAATGAGGGAGGTCAAGGGAGGTAAGAAAGAGGTCTATCTTTAGGGACGAACCAGTTCAGCGCACCAATGAGATCGGTATGTCACGGATAATAACCCAGATCCTCCCGACACCATTCGGGGAATTGCTCCTTGGGTCTTTCAAGGACGACTTGTGTTTGTGCGATTGGCGTTACCGGAAAATGCGTATTACAATTGATGCACGCATCCAGCGCGGACTTGACGCTTCTTTCGAAGAAGGTGATTCACCGGTCATTGAAAAAGCCATTGCACAACTGCAACTGTATTTTCGAGGTGAGCGAACAGAATTCGACTTACCTCTCAGTTTGGTGGGCACGGATTTTCAATGTGAGGTATGGCAAGCATTGCGAAATGTGCCTTACGGGAGTACATGGTCCTATTCAGAACTTACATCCAAGATAGCTGAACCAACGGCGGTTCGGGCTGTAGCGTATGCAAATGGCGCTAATGCCATCAGTATCATTATTCCGTGCCATCGAATTATCGGTGGTAATGGTGCCTTGGTGGGCTACGCCGGAGGACTGCGTGCGAAGAAGGAATTATTGGAACTCGAAGGGGCGTTGCCAAAGACCCTCGATCTATTCAGTACGTTAGCAGAGAATTAGCACTTTCTTGAAATGCGATATTTGATCATACTATGTCTCATTACCTGCGTATCGGATAATTATGCGCAGTACATGGATACGCTGTATCTGGAGAATTCAGCGTACAAATACAGTGTCACAGTGCCGTTGAAGCCAGGAAATGGCAGAACGCGCGTTTCATACTATGACGAGAATGATAGGCTGAAACAGAGAACGGAGTTCAAAAATGGTAAAATGCATGGCAAGGCGCTCTACTACTATGACGATGGTGTACCGCAACTTTTCTTGTTCTACAAAAAGGGGGAACTACATGGTAAGATCACAACCTATCATCCGAACGGTGGAATAGAATGGGTCAAGGGTTACAAGAACGGTGCGCTTCATGGGGAACGAGTAGCGTGGGATCTAAGTGGGAAATTGCTGGAAGGTGAGAATGTATTCAAGGTTCCTTTCAGCGACGTAACTACTGTTACCATGTGCTACAACGGTAGGCCTGATGGCGACTTTGTTGCGAAACACCCTAATGGAAGAATTGAGTTCGCAGGGCACCACAAAATGGGGTTCCCGCATGGTGAATTCAAGTTCTACGACGAGAATGGTGAACTGACCCGAACTGATATTTATCGGAATGGACGGTTCATTCGAATGAAGGATCAATAATGCCTTTGTTCTGGATCGTATATCATTCAGGAACCGGCCAGAAGCGTTGAAACAGGACCACGTGTACTTGATCGGTCATCAGCATTACTTCAAATGCATCCTTATCTAGTCCCGCTCCACGTGGTTTTCAAGCAGCATGCGAACGCTGTGAATGCAATAGCAATGAGCGCATATATGAAGGGTCATTTTCCATTCTTCGGAATTAAGACACCGTTACGCCGGGAACTTTTGAAAGAGCATATCGCGATCCACGGTAAGCCATTGTTGGAGGAACTACCCTTCATCGCACGATCCGCATTTTCATTGCCGGAACGTGAGATGCATCAAGTGGCTTTGGATCTGATGATGAATGCTGCAAAGAAATTGGGACCGGACGATCTGCCATTGTTGGAAGACCTCATTACAACAAAAAGTTGGTGGGATACGGTTGATGCACTGGCGGTGAACGTAGCAGGAGTGATCCTGAAGCGTTATCCGAATGAGATAAGGCAATGGAATGCGCATTGGATGAAGAGCAAGGACCTTTGGTTGAACCGAACGGCGCTATTGTATCAATTGAAATGGAAGGAGGCGATCAATGAAAAGCTGTTGTTCACCAACATCGATGCGCTGGCAACGCATCCGGATCTTTTTATTCGCAAGGCCATCGGTTGGGTGCTTCGTGAATATTCGAGTACCGCACCGGATAGCGTGCGGGCTTATGTAGATTCCCGATCATTGTCGCCGTTGAGCGTGCGGGAGGCTTTGAGGAAGTTGCCTGAATGATCCGCATGATGGAGCATCTTTGTACGGCATTGGATGGCACGCGAATCAACGACAGAAACTTTGAAGGTCGCTAGTGGCTCACAGTGGAATATGCGCAACCGCCCTTCACTAGTAGTGTTGTTCGGGTTGTGTGCGTTGATGTTGATCCTGCGTTCCACCGGTTCCACGAAGAGTGCGCTGACATGGGACGTGTTCGGGTATTATCTCTACTTGCCGGCCTACTTTATTCACGATGACATTGCTTTACGGGATCACGCCTGGCTGGATCAGGTCATGGCCACCTACGAGCCGTCATCAACGTTCTATCAGCTGGTCGATGCGGAGGATGGTGCTCGGGTGATCAAATACAGTTCGGGGATGGCCGTTGCCTATGCACCGTTCTTTTTCATAGCACATGCTATCGCAGGCCCGTTGGGATATGCTGCGGATGGTTTTTCGGAACCCTATCGTTGGTTGGTGACATACGGTGCGCTGATCTATATCCTGATCGGTCTGGCATTGCTCCGACGTGTGCTGCTGCACTTTTTCACGGAAGGATGGACAGCTATCCTAATGATCACGATCGTTCTCGGAACCAATTATTTCCAGTTGGCTGTGTTCGATGGAACGTTGCTCACGCACCCTTTCTTGTTCACGCTTTATGCAGGGCTCGTCTTGTTTACGATCAGGTGGCATGACGATCCGAAACCAGGAACGGCATTCTTGATCGGTGCGTTGATCGGGTACATAACGTTGGTGCGCCCATCTGAAATTGTATGTGTGTTGATCCCGATCTTCTGGGCTACACAAACTGGTTTTTTGGCAAAGTGGAGATCAGTGGCTCGGAATCCACATCACCTTCTTATCGCTTTGGTAGGGTTACTGATATTCATTGCACCGCAACTTTTGTATTGGCATACGGTAACTGGCGACTGGGTGTTCTACTCATACGTGAACGCCGGCGAAGGGCTGGATCTAGGATCGCCTCACGTGAAAGAATTCTTGTTCAGCTTCCGGAAAGGATGGTTCGTTTATACTCCGTTGATGGTCCTTGCGATTGCAGGGCTTTTAGCATTATGGCAAAATGGAAGGAACGTGTTCTGGGCACTAACGGTCTTTTTGATCGCTGATGTTTATCTGATCAGCAGTTGGACGAATTGGTGGTATGCCGGTGGCAGTTTCAGTGCGCGCGCCATCGTACCCTCTTTCGTGCTTTTAGCGATCCCGCTCGGTTTCTTATTGCGTGATCTGGCCACGATCGGCTGGGCTAGGACTTCGGCAATGATCGGTGTGTCCGCATGTGTCGTTCTCAATCTGTTCCAGACTTGGCAATGGAATAACCGCATTCTGAGCAAAGAACGAATGACCGCTGGATATTACGCAGCGATCTTTGGAAGGACAACCATTCCAGAAGGCGCCGAACGGCTGTTGTCCGTTGATCGTTCTTCGAGCACAGCTGAGTTCTTTGCAGATTCCACCGGATACGTGGGACGCACATTGTTCTTGGACAATTACGATGATCGACCGAACGGTGAATTGATACTGTCACAAGACAATGCGTTCGCCTCCGGCCCCGATGAACGATATGATGCGCTCACGAAGGAGGACCACGTATGGATCCGTGCAACTGCCCGCTTGTGGGTCGGTGATAGCATCGTAGTGCCGCCGTTGATGGTCATCTCGTTCCATCACGAAGGTGATGCGTACAAGTACAGGACTGAGCCGTGGGTCATACCACCGGATGCACGGAATGAATGGGTAACGAAGACCATGGATTATTTATCTCCGGAAGTGCGTAATGTGGCCGACAATGTGAAGGTCTACATCTGGAACCAAGCCGGGAATGAGCAGCGGATCGATGATCTGCGTGTTGATGTTTATGAACCGGAATGAGTTGCCCTGATCCGATCAAAAGTAGCAAATGAATGCCCGCAGTTCAATCTGGAGCAGGATGGAGCCCTGGCTTTTTTGGATCATAACGACGATCCATGTCGTACCGCTATTTGTATCGAAGTGGTTCATAACGTTGGACGGTCCTGTGCATTTGTATGGTGCGCGACTTGTGAAGGATCTGCTTCTCAATGAACCGTTCATCAGCAAGTTCTTTCACCTGAATCCCTATCCGGATCCGTACTGGTTCGGACAAGCTTTCAGCGCTGTCTTGATGGTGTTCATACCTGCTTGGATGGTGGAGAAATTGGTTTGGGGAAGTTGCATCATCGGCCTTGCATGGTCATTCCGTTTCTTCATTGGCACGATCGCTCCGGAACGTAAGTGGGCCACGTTGTTGATCACGCCTTTTCTGCTGTCACATACCATTTGGATGGGATATCAGAATTTCTGTTTGAGCTTTCCGTTGATGTTCGTTGCGATCGCATTGGTGATGCGCGGTTTACATGGGTCACGAATACACGTTTCCTTATTGGCGCTGGTATTGCTCGCTCTATATTTCGCTCACCTCTCTACGTTCTTTGTGACCATAGCCGTGATCGCAAGTGTCATCGTGTGGCTAGCGATCGTTAAGGATAGTGCCGACCCAAAGCAACTTCGTCGGGTAGTGGTCGCACTCGGAGTGTCAGCAATTCTGCCGTTATTGTTCACGGTGCTTTACTTCAGCCATGTACCCTCTGCTGAAGTTTCCAGTACCCGGATCGAACCGCTTGAACTTGTATCAATGATCTGGAGTGGTCGCGTATTCAATGGGTTTGGACTGGTCGGAGAGCATGTTGTTTGCGCGGGTATCGCATTGACCTTTTGCCTTTTCGGCATAGCGGCGATGATCTTTCGTTTCAAACAGTATGGTCGTCAAGTGCTTCGAACGGATAGTTGGTTGCTGGTCAGCTTAGCGGGTCTTGTAGCTTACTTCATCCTGCCGGATGCAATGGCTGGTGGATTCAATACCTCCGCTCGTCTGTTGTTGTTCGCGATGCTATTTCTGTGTTGTTGGCTTGTTGTATCACCTGCACCGAACATGCTATTAGTGATTATCATGGTTATCATCGTTCCGTTGGACCTGTACCATCTGAAGATCCAGAGCGAAGGTTCTGCCGGATTGGGCAAGGAATGTGATGAGTTCCTGAGCTTGAGTCCTGCATTACGCGATGGAATGGTGCTTTTGCCGCTGAACTATAGTAGCAATTGGTTGCACAGTAATTTCTCCAATTACTATGGCGTGTTCGATGATCATGTAGTAGTGATGGATAATTTTATCGCGACTACGCAATTCGGACCGGTGCAATGGCGTGATGGCATGTCGCCGCTCGATGGTGTGGGAGATCATACAGTGAGCAATAACCCGTGTGTTCTGTTGAATGCATACGCTCAGGGGACGAAAGAGCAAACGAATGCCGTCCTAACCTGGAAACGCGAGAGTGCACAAGTGGACAGTTGTTATACCGATGTAGGTCGGCAACTCGATGTTGATTTCATTGAAGGTGCAGCATCGCCGTTCAGAGATGCCATTCTTTACCTGAGAAAGTAGAATGTTTTGAATTGGAGCAAATGATAGACTACAACGAGCGGCGTTTTCGGCCCGTGAGTAATTCACCGAACGGAGAGATCTCCGAGGAGGTCCTTTTCCATTACCACCAAAAGGGTAGTGTTGTTACGTGTTCTTATCAAGGAGGCCGGATCACTCAAGGTCACCTGATCGCTCTGGTAGATGATAAAGGCTGTTTGGATATGCGTTATCACCAGGTCAACGAACTGGGAGAGTTGATGACCGGAACATGTCACTCAACACCAGAGGTACTGCACAATGGAAAACTGCGATTGCATGAGGAGTGGCAATGGACAAGCGGTGACATGTCGAAAGGAAGCTCCATATTAGAAGAGATCTGAAGGTCTGCTCAGAGTGGGAAACAATAGGAGCTATTTCAGCACTTCAGGAAGTTGTTGCTTGAATCGATCGAACCGGGGAATTGAAACTCCTTGCACATACCCTTCGTTCGGGTGCAAGCGAACGTAATTCTGGTGGTAGTCCTCGGCAGGCCAGAATTTCTCGAATGGAGTGATCTCCGTAACGATTGGATCGTCAAAGGTGCCAGAAGCGTTCAATTTTATGATCGTGGCTTCGATCTGCGCTTTTTCCTCAGGCGTAGTAAAAAATGCGATCGAGCGGTATTGGGTGCCAGCATCGGGGCCTTGCCTATTTGGAGTAGTAGGATCCTGGCTTGCGAAGAACACATCGACCAAGGTCTGAAAGCTCACCACTTTGGGGTCGTAATACACCTCAACTGCTTCTGCGTGACCAGTTGCTCCACGGCCTACCTGCTCGTACGTAGGATTCTGCTCCTTCCCACCTGCGTAGCCGGAAACCACCTCTGCTACGCCGCGAACGCTTTCGAACACCTCTTCAACGCACCAGAAGCAGCCACTAGCGAAATAGGCTTTGGTATATCCTGCGAGATCTTGGTCAGAAAGGTCAGCACCAGTTAGTTCGCTTAGCTTCAGTGCCGTTTCATTTGATGCTCCGGTCGTGTTGCAGGCTGCCAAGGAGATCAAGGATGTAAGAAGTAAAGTTGTCTTGGAGTTCATTGTTGAAGTTGTCGGTTCGAGTTGGTCGCCCTGACGAAATTGTGTTTTTAATTAACGTTCTGGTTTTGGTCTCCTCGGGCGTACTCGCGATCGTCAGTGTTATGGTATACAGCTCGTCTATCAGAGCTAACCACCTGAAATACTTGCCAAAAGGTACCCGAATTGCCGAACTTTGCGTCCCTTTTGTTGCTTACACTAGTGCGAAGTTCCCAGGAACCGATGAAACGAGCCTTGCTTTTCCCTCTGATAGTTGCGTTCTATGGATGCGGTTTTGGTCAAACGACCAGTCCTAGTAATGCCAAGGCAGTGCGTGTAATGGCAACGATCCCATCGGGCGGGACGTCCATTATGCTCAAGTGGAATAGTTACACTGGGGCTAGCGGATATTCCATTTATCGCCGAGCCAATGGTGCAACCAGTTGGGGCAGTGTTATTGTCGATCTTCCAGGATCGGCACTAAGTTATTCCGATGCTACCGTGCAAGTTGGGTCTGCGTACGAGTACCGTGTTGTGCGATCTGGGGGCGGGTCAGCATACGGATATATCCGTTCCGGTATCCGGGTGCCTGAAGTTGGATATCGTGGTCAGTTGATATTGTTGGTGGAGAGCAATGCGGCTGCATCATTGGTCGGTGAATTGGCTGAAGTGGAAGATGATCTGCTCGCGGACGGTTGGATCGTGAAACGCCATGACGTTCTTAGTTCTGCTACAGTGAATTCGGTCAGATCGCTTATTAGAGCAGACTATGATGCAGCACCAACGGAAGTGAAGGCTGTATATGTTATTGGGCACGTTCCTGTACCATACAGTGGTAGCGTTAATCCGGATGGTCATCCGGAACACCGCGGCGCTTGGCCATGTGATGGCTATTATGGTGAAATGAATGGCACATGGACGGATAATTCCGTGAATACGGTTGCGAGTAATTTCAGTTGGAATCATAATGTACCGGGAGATGGAAAGTTCGATCAGAGTGATTTCACTTCGGCAGTTGAGCTGCAAGTAGGGCGAGTGGATTTTGATGATATGCCATCGTTCCCCGAAGGCGAGCTGAATATGCTGCGCGGTTATTTCGCGAAAGCACATGAATGGAAAACGGGAGAATTCACGGTGCCAATACGAGCTTCGGTGTGGGATGATCTTCAATGGGTATCTGATCCACTGAGCATGTCGGGATATCAAAGCTCAGCAGCGTGCGTAGGCTTGGATAGTATCACGGAACTGAGTATAGCCACTGGTCCATACGTTCAGCATTATTTGAACAACGACGATCTTATCATGTATCAAAGTGGCACAGGACTTCAATTACCTGGCCCCGGAGGAACCGTACTTGCAGGCACTACCAATGGGCTATCATCGTTCGACATGGTGAATAATTCCCACGGTGCAGTATTCAACATGTCCTTAGGATCCTACTTCGGTGATTGGGACAATAGTGACAATTTCCTGAGGGCTGTTCTTGCGCGAGGCAATGGACTTGCGCATGTTTGGAGCGGTATGCCGAATTGGTATTTACATCCGTTGGCTATGGGCGAGCCGATCGGTTATTGCGCCCTGCGCTCCATGAACAATAACAATCAGGACTACACATTGCAGAATGGTGGGTGGCAAGGTCAGTCGTTGGGCCGTGTGCAGATGGGCCTTATGGGAGATCCCACGGTACGGATGTTCTATACTGCTCCACCCACCTCCTTGGTCGTATCCAATTCTCAATGGTATTCATCGTTCAGTTGGCAGCAATCCCCGGTGGCGGTCGATGGATACCATGTGTACAGGATCGATGAGGTCAACGATACCATCGTGCAGCTAACGTCAACACCTGTTACCGGAACGGCGTTCACATCCACCGAACAATACATGGCCGACACGCGGTACATGGTGCGCGCAGTCAAGTTGCGCACTACGGCATCAGGTTCCTATTTTGACCTATCCTTAGGTGCAATAGCCGTAGGCACCGGTCTGCAAATTGCGGATTGTGAGAACGTTGTCGGAGGTGCTGCCATACCAGGTAGCCCTTGTGATGATGGCGATGAGACTTCTATCAACGATGTTTATTCGAAGGATTGCAGCTGTGCAGGGTCACTTGTTGGCATTGATGAATACCAGAAGACTGGAGCCGCAATATGGCCTTCGCCTGCCGATGATGTGCTTTACGTGAGAACCGAGGAGATCGGAGGGGTCATACAGGTCAGGTCGCTCACGGGTGCCTTGGTGATCTCACGGGCCATGCTCAACACGAATGAGCAGGTGGAGACCAGTGCTTTGGATCCCGGGACGTATATATTGGAGTACAGACCTGCGGACGCGAATGCGTTAAGCTCGGTGCACCGGTTCGTTGTGCAGCATTGAGACGCGGACATAGCAGTTTCCAGATACGGGATCGCATTTGTTGGAAGCCAAACGTAATGTAAACCATACCCGATAACTAACGCTTCAGGAACGGAATCGCTCTAGCTTTTTTCTCGCTTTAATAGCACGTGATCGGACCGCTGGGTCAGGATCAACTCGTAACACTTCCGCGATCAATAACTTCATTTCAGTTGCTAGTTCGGGATAGAGTTGAACCATGCGCATGGCCACGGTGATCGCATAGGCCCGGGATGCAATGGGTTGATATGGATCAGCCAGGATCGCCATCATTTTGTCCGTGATCATTCCGTGATGCCGCTGCGGCAACTCCATGAATTGAAAACTGCGGATAATGTTGCGGTGTGTGCCTTGGTGCAGGGGCTCATCCAAGAGCGAGAGCATTTGTCCAGTCCAGCTTTTGGCTAGTTCTGGTCGATCATCGCACACCTCGGAAAGCACCCAAGATGCCATTTGCTGTTCGCGATCCGTTCCGCGCAGCACCATGTGCATCAATAGCGTTAATTGCGCAGTGTTCGAGCCAATGGATTCACGCACACGATCAATATTCTGCTTGATACGGCCTTCTGCAAGTGTGGTAGCAATATCCATCCCGCTTGTAAAAGTAGAAGAGAGAGAGGAGTAAGCAGTTAGCCGTTCGCGAAGTGCAGTGGGCAGTTAGCAATAGCAGTTTGCAGTTGGCAGTTTGCAACGCGAGCAGCTTGCCATCGTTCATACAGACAGTAAAACAGATAACCATCAACGAGTTACAGCCAAACCAACCACCAACAAGACCCGAAGCCTGATCGTTACAGTAATAGTGATTGAAGGGAATCAGTAATCCGCCACTTTAGGCGGAAAGAATCAGGAACGTCATTCCTGACCGCGCCCCGGAAAGGAATTAATACTATTTGCTCTTCCGTTCCTTTTTCGGGAACTTAGGCTTAGGCTCGTAGAATCCTTCCTTCTTTTTGAAGCCGCCGCGATCATTACCGCCTTTATATCCACCGCCACCACTGCCGCGATCGTCGCTACCCTTATAGCCTCCTCCGCCGCGATGTCCTGCACCGCTTCCGGAGCTGCCTTTGTAGCCACCTCCGCCGCCGCCTTTTCCTTTATAGCCACCGCCGCCGGAACCGCCTTTGTATCCACCGCCACCTTCACCACGTGATCCATCTCCGCCACCTCCGCGTGGGGCACCACCGCCTTGGCCACCTGCAGATTCATCAACACGGATGCTGCGTCCTTTATAGTTGGCGTTAGCAAAAGAGTTCTTCACTTGCTCGAAATGATCGGGTTCAATATCCACGAATGAATAAACGTCCTTGATCATCATACGGCCAATGAGTTCACCGCTCAGGCCGCTCATGCCGCAGATATAGCCGAGCATTTTGCCTTTGTCGAAACCATCAGCAGAACCGAGATTGATGAATAACTGCCTTCCAGTACTGAACCGCTCCGCAGATGTTGGACGCTCAGCACGCGCGCTGTGATCCTTGCGGCTCATATCCACGTTCAGGTCATACGACTTGCGCTGCGACTCCAGAATACGGTTGAAGGCCATGCTCATGAACCGTTCGATCAGTTCTTCCTTGCTGAATGCATCTAGCTCAACGCGCGCTTCTGATATCAATTCAGATAATCCTTCATGATCAACCTCCACGTCCTTCAACTTCTTCATGTAGGACATTACCTGCTGCTTACCGATCTCAGCGCCACCCGGAATACGCACATAAGTGAAGTGGGTCTTCAACGAACGTTCCAAATGACGCACCTTGTTCACATCGCGAACACCAATAATGCTCAACGAGATCCCTTTTCGCCCTGCACGGCCGGTACGACCGCTGCGGTGGGTATAATTCTCCGCCTCACCCGGAAGGTCAAAGTGGATAACGTGTGTTACATCCTGTACATCGATACCTCGCGCAGCAACGTCCGTAGCGATCAACATGCGAATGCTCCGAGCACGGTAACGACCCATAACATGGTCGCGTTGAGCTTGGCTCAGGTCACCGTGAATAGCATCGGCGTTATAGCCGTCCTTCACTAAGGCTGTTGCCAGATCCTGTGTTTCGTGCTTCGTGCGGCAGAAGACAATACCGAAAAGGTCCGGATCCGCATCAATGAATCGCTTCAATGCGGCATAACGGTCCTTTGAATGAACCACGGAATATTGGTGGTCGATGGCTTCTGCGGTCTTCGCGGAGCGGTCAATGCTCACTTCCTCGAATTCGCGCATATACCGTTTGGCAATGCGGCGCACCTCATTGCTCATGGTCGCACTGAAGAGCCACGTGCGCTTATCCGGTGGTGTGGTCTGTAGGATCTCCGTAAGGTCTTCCTGAAAGCCCATGTTGAGCATTTCGTCCGCCTCGTCCAGAACAACCACATCCACTGTAGAAAGATCAACAGCCTTGCGACCCAACAGATCCAATAAACGACCAGGCGTAGCCACAATGATCTGTGCACCACGCTGAATGTCGCGTATTTGGTCACGAATGCTGGAACCGCCATAGACCGCAACAATGCGGGTTCCCTTCATATTCGCCGCGAACTTCTCCATGTCCTTGCTGATCTGCACGCACAATTCGCGCGTAGGGGCGAGGATCAACCCTTGAATACTACGGTCCTGCGGATCCAGGAATTCGAGCATCGGAAGACCAAAAGCAGCGGTTTTTCCGGTTCCGGTCTGGGCAAGTGCTACCACGTCCTTTTCTGATTTCAACATCAGTGGAATGGCCTTTTCCTGAACAGGAGTAGGTGTGGTAAAGCCAATATCAGTAAGGGAACGAAGAAGTTCCAAACGGAGACCTAGCTCTTCAAAAGTGGACATAGTGAATGGGGTAAACTGGGTATAAACCCACCGTACGGCGGGCGGAATGGGCGGCAAAGGTACGGCGATCCAGCGAGGCAGGTTGGTCAGAACTATCTTTGGCCGCTTCAGATGGATCCTTTGGAAGCAAGTATGCCGGGCACGTTACGTACAATTCTCATTTTGATAGCCGTGTGGTGGATCCTTCGGATGTTGATGAAACGGAGCATTAACAAGCGGTCCGGAGGAAGTACACATTCCACGACCGTGCGACCACTGGATCAACGGCCCAAAGGTGAAATACGCGTTGAGAACGCTCGTCCGGACAAGGACAGTTCCGTTACGAACGGCACGATCACGGACGCGGATTTCGAAGAGATCAAATAGACAAACTACCCATGAATACGATCGCGTGGAAACGTTTCATCCCTGTTGTAGCAGCCCTGGCGCTGTTCTATGCGTTAAGTCTGATCTACTTCAGCCCTGTATTGGAAGGCAAACAGCTTAACCAGCACGACATTAAGCAGTGGCAGGGTATGGCCCATGAGGTGGAGGAGCACCGTGCTGAAACCGGTGAAGAGGCCCTCTGGACCGGCAGCATGTTCAGCGGAATGCCAGCCTACCAGATCAGTGTTATCTGGAGTGCGAACTTGCTGAAGTACGCGGATTCGATGTTCCATGGTTTCTTGCCAAGGCCTGCAAGCTTTCTGTTCCTGTACTTGCTGGGTATGTTCGTGTTGCTCAGGATACTGAATGTTAACCCGTGGCTAGCGGTGGTCGGCGCGATCGCGTTCGCATTCTCGTCCTACTTCTTCGTGATCCTTCCTGCGGGGCATACTAGCAAGGCAAATGCCATCGGTTATATGCCCATGGTTCTTGGCGGCGTGTACATGCTTTATCGTGGGAGGATGTTCTTGGGCGCCGCATTGCTTGCATTGTTCCTCGGGCTGCAGGTAATGGTCAACCACGTGCAGGTGAGCTATTATTTGGCGATCTTGCTCGTTCTCTTTGTATTGGCCGAGGCAGTGCGGGCATTCCGGGCAGGTACCGCTGCCGATTTCCTGAAACGGTCCGGGCTAGGTGTGGTTGCTGTAACGTTGGCCTTGCTGTGCAACATCGGAATGCTTTGGAGCACGCTGGAGTATGGCAAATTCAGCACGCGTGGCAAAAGCGAATTGACGATCACTCCCAGTGGGGCATCCGCGGAAGGCGTGCGTACCGGCGGTCTGGATCGTGATTATGTTACCCAGTACAGTTATGGGAAACAAGAGACCTCCACGTTCCTGATCCCCGATGCTAAGGGCGGTGCGACCGGTGCCATCGGAACGGCGCCGGAAGACCTGGCCAATGCTCCACAGCAGTTCCGCAAGAATATTTCGCAAATGAACCGGTATTGGGGCGATCAGCTCAGCACCTCCGGGCCGCAATATGCTGGTGCCGTTATCATGCTGTTGATGTTCCTAATGCTACTGCAGACCGAAGGCCGCGGTCGATGGTGGTTGTTGAGCTCATTGCTCTTGGTCCTCGCATTGATCCAGATCTCGAATGCCGCACCGTTCTCCTTGGATGGCGAAGCGACGATCGGTGGAATAAAAGCATCGGTACTATCCGGCTTACTCGTGATCATCTATTTGGTCGTTGGACTTGTGCTGATGCGAGATGCATTGGTGTATGCCTTATTCAGTGCACTGCTGCTGACACTTCTGTTGAGCTGGGGAAAGAATCTGATGCCGCTGACCGACTTTTTCTTAGAGCACGTGCCAGGGTATAACAAGTTCCGCGCTGTCACCATCATATTGGTGATCGTGGAATTGGCCGCACCGGTACTGGGTATTCTTTACTTGGATCGAATGATCAAGAACGGTGGCTGGACACCTACGATGCAAAAGAGGTCATTGATCGGGATGGGAGTATTGGTCGGGTTTCTTTTGGCGGCAATGGTGATGCCCGATTCACTGTTCAACTTCGTGAGTGACCAGGAACGCGAGTCGTTCACTGCACAGATGGAAAGCTCTCCGGAGCAAGAAGGGCAATTGCTGCAATTCGTGAATGGATTGAAGGATGTACGGATCGGAATGTTCCGTGCAGATGCCATGCGCAGTTTCGCTTTCGTTGCGGTAGCATGTGTGCTGATCTACCTGTTCGGTAAGAAGAAGGTCGGTGTGCCCGTATTGATCGCAGGGTTGGGTCTCTTGATCCTTGTCGATCAGTGGACCGTTGATAAGCGGTACATGAACAACGAAAAGGACCGTGGCCGATTAGTTCAATGGGTGGACCAGGAAGCGTATGATCGGCCGTACACTCCTGACGAAGCCGACAAAGCCATCTTGGAGGCCGAATGGACACCAGCTGCACAGACCGATCACGAAGCGAATATTGCAAGGCTCAAAGCTGAACAAGGAGGTATTAAGCCGCTCAGTAAAGAAGATGAATTGAGTGCGCGATTCAGCAGCCTGCGTAAGCATGCGGATTACCGTGTACTAGCATTGGCGAATCCGTTCAACGATACCAAGGTGAGCTACTTCCACCGCAGTTTAGGCGGCTATCACGGTGCCAAATTGAAGCGCTACCAAGAGTTGATCGAGTTCCACATTTCACCGAGTATGCAACGTGTTATCGGCATGCTTCAGAGCGGTACGAGCATCCCTGCAATGGATAGCTTGATGGCCAACGAGCACGTGTTGAACATGTTGAATACGCGCTATCTCATTTACTCTGCGGAGCGTGCACCCATCCGCAACAACAATGCCTTTGGTAACGGTTGGTTCGTTGATGATCTTAAGTGGGTGAGCAACTCCAACGAAGAGATCATGGAACTTGGATCGATCGATCCACGCACCACAGCTGTTATTGATGAACGCTATCGCGCAGCATTAGGTTCAATTGCTCCGCAGCCGGATCCGAGTGCCTCTGTGGAATTGACGACCTATGCCACAAGTGAACTTACGTACAAGGTAAGATCCGCGAAAGGTGGAGTAGTGGTGTTCAGCGAGATCTGGTATGGTCCCGATTGGAAAGCAAGCATCGATGGGGTACCTGCCGAGCACGTTCGCGCTGATTATGTATTGCGTGCCATGGCCGTGCCAGCAGGTGAGCACACGATCGTGTTCAAGGTGGAAAGCGAACCATATAATACATCCAGACCTTTCGCATTGGCGAGCAGCAGCTTGGTCCTTTTGTTAGTGTTGGGTGCGTTGGGTTATGAGTTCAAACAAAACAAGCTGGAGTGATAAGTCCTATTTATCCCGCACAGTTGTGGAACCATTTCATTTGTGTTTGGTCTCAATGCCCGTGCAGAGGCTCCGTTCAGAGTTCTACATTCTACATTCTTCATTCTACATTTCGTTTGCTTTCTTCGACCAAGCAGTCACTCCATCAGCTAATGAGCTGATCATCCCATCAGCTAATCAACATAACCTCCGTGCATCGCGTCCTCATCATCACCTACTACTGGCCACCCAATGGTGGGGCCGGGGTATACCGATGGTTGAAATTCAGCAAGTATCTTCCGCAGAATGGTTGGCAACCGGTGATCTACACACCGCAGGATCCGGAGTTGGTCTCGCATGATCCGGACTTGTCCAAAGACATTGCTCAAGAAGTAGAAGTGGTCAGGCAGCCGATCACGGAACCCTTCAGCTTGTACAAACGGTTCACGGGTCGCAAGCAAGAAGAGCGCGTGCAAACCGCATTCTTGAACGAAGGTGGTAAGCGGGGTTGGAAAGATGACGTAGCACTTTGGATCCGCAGTAATCTGTTCATTCCCGATGCACGTGTGTGGTGGGTGAAGCCAAGTATTAAATTCCTGACGAACTATTTGAAGGAGCACCCTGTCGATGCCATCATCACCACCGGGCCACCGCACAGCATGCACCTGATCGGCTTGGGACTGAAACGTGCGACGGGAATAAAGTGGGTAGCTGACTTCCGGGATCCCTGGACCGACATTGATTATTACGGACAGCTGACCTTAACCAAATGGGCCGATAAGAAACAACACCGGTTGGAGCGCGAAGTACTACAAGCCGCGGATAAGGTGGTGACGGTAAGTTGGAGCTGGGCGAAGGATCTTGAGCAATTGGGTGGTAGGCCAGTAGAGGTGATCACCAATGGATATGATCCTGCCGATGTGCCCAATCCATCAGCATCTATGGATGATGCATACAGCCTCGTACACATCGGTAGTATGGTTGCCACACGCGATTGCCCGGAATTGTGGAATACACTTGGTGAATTGGTTCGCACCGACGGTGAATTCGCTGATCGGTTCGTATTGCGGTTCGTTGGGCCGGTAGACCTAAGTGTCATCGAAAGTGCGACATCCGCAGGGCTGGGTGAACACATTGAACGCATGGGCCGCGTGGGCCATGCAGAAGCGATGCGAGAGATGCAGCGAGCCCGCGTACTGTTGTTGCCGATCAACGATACACCGAACAGCATGGGGATCCTTCCAGGCAAAGTATTCGAGTACCTAAGCGTTGGCCGCCCGATCTTGGCGGTAGGCCCGAAAGAAGGAGACATTGCACGGGTTCTAGGTTTAGATCACCTTCTAATTTCACGCACCGGAGCGAAGCGTGAATTAGAACGGATCAAAGCACTTTTCGCAACGCCAATGCAGGGCCATCAAAATCAAGCAACGAATCAATTCAGCCGCCCATCACTAGCCAACGAAGTAGCAGAATTATTGCAACGTACGTTTACAGCACAAAATCACTAGGCAGTTTGCACTGGCATTTTGCAGTCCCGGAATTTATCGTTTCGCTAGGATATGTTCTTTGGGAGTTAGACCATGCAGACAGCAAGAATCGACAACGAACAATCAAGAACAAAGAACCAAGGCACAAGGCACAAGGCAGACTACATAAGACATAAGCCGACACTCCCAATTCCCAATACCATTTACTCTGTACCAAAACCAACGAACGATCTGTGATCATCATAACCATCTGCGTTATCTGCGTTCCTGATCTGATCTTCTGATCAACTCCTCAATGGGCATCATCGCCAGACAAGCCACCCTCAACACCTTGCTCGCCTACTTAGGCATTGGGCTGGGTTTTGTGAACGTGGTTCTGCTGTACCCAAAGGTGTTGGATGCGGACCAGTTCGGACTCACGCGTCTACTTGTCTCGTTAGCGACCATTGCCGCTCAGGTAGCCCAACTCGGTGCAGAGAACACGGTGATCCGCTATTTTCCCTACTTCCGGGATCCAGAGAAGGACCATCGCGGCCTGTTGGGAATGCTGCTCCTTTTCGGCACTGCGATCGGGCTTTTTACCATGTTGGTACTGGGTGCTTTGCAAGGTGTTTTCGCGGATATTTTTTCCGATAGCAACGCACTATTCGTTACGCATGGATGGTTGTTGCTACCGATCGTATTCTCAGAGATCCACTTCATCTTATTGCGCAGTTACAGCCGATCGCTTCAGCGCACTGTGCAACCCAGTTTCATTCGCGAATTCGTCCTACGCTTGCTTCAAACTGCACTGATCGGTTACCAAGCGTGGCGCCCCATGTCGTTCACCGACTTCATGCTTTTGTACACCGCAATATTCTTAGTGAGCACGCTCTTGTTGGTGGTGGATCTTTACCGTGCAGGCCAATTCAAATTGGGTTGGGCTCACCGTTGGCTACCACGCAGATTGCGCAAGAGCATGCTCACCTACAGCGGCTATACGCTTTCTGGAAGTCTGGCGGGTATCATACTCGGCAATATGGATCAATTGATGATAGGTGCACTGCTTGGCGATGGTCTTAAATATGTAGCACACTATGCCGTGGCGTTCTATTTCGGGTCGGTAATTGCGGCACCTGCACGTGCATTGCAACAAGCTGCGGTACCAATACTAGCGGATGCTTGGAAGCAGAATGACACGGCCAAGATCCAGATGCTTTATCGTTCCTCATCGATCGTACAATTCTTGATCAGTGGGTTTTTGTTCCTGTTGATGGTAACCAGTTTGGATGGGCTTTTCGCACTACTACCAGCGGAATACGCGGGAGGCGCGAAAGTAGCGTTGGTCATAGGCCTTTCCTACATGCTCACCAGTGCGGTTCAACTGGGCGTTGGCATCATCAGTATGTCGAGATCATATCGGTTGGATGCCTTCAGCAGCATCGGCATGTTGCTCGTGAATTTGGTCGCGAACTTCTTCTTCATCCGCAGCATGGGCATAGTTGGCGCAGCGTATGCAACGTTCTTGTCGTTGATGCTCGTGAACGTGTTCCGCACATGGATCCTCTACTCACGCTATGGACTTTGGCCCTTCGACCGACGCACGGTATTGGTTGCGCTATTGATCATCGCCGTATTGGGCGTTATGCAGTTCGTACCAACAGTAGACAACCCTTACCTCAGCGTGATCATGCGCACAGCGATCGCAGCGGCCTTGTTCCTGCCCGCCGCATACGCCATGGGTCTGCTGAAGGAGTTGATGGAATTCTCACAACGCATACGCGGGAAGGTGGTTGGCTGAGTAAGCCTAAACGCAGGGAGGCCGCTAGGCTATCTTCCGGATCGCAAAGCTTAGGAAACGATCGGTCTCGTGCGTGAGCAGGATCAGTTCCCAATCGTAATTCACACAGAACTCATGCACGGCCTCGATCACACCATAGCGCACACCGCCGTCCCAGTTACAGGTGCTGAAATCATGGCCAGCCAATATCCCATTCGGTTTCACTTTCGTCCGAGCCAACTCAAGTTCAGCTGCTGTTACGGTGTAACCATGGTCGGTATCGATATAGATCCAGTCGAATTGCCCGTCGGCATAGGTCGGTAGCACATCCGTAGAAAGGCCCAGATCCAACTGCACTTGACCGCTGGTGATCTCCTTTACGAATTTGTCACGCACGATCTTTTCCAATCCGCCATGGTAGCGCGCACTTGCCCACACATCGATCAGGTGTAGCCGTGCGGGTTTTGTAATTGCCAGTATCATTTCGGAAAAATCACCATGATCCACACCCGCTTCAGCCACTACGCCGCCCTTCGGTAAGGCTTCCAAAAATGCCTTGCGATCGAGCACGACCCTTAAGTTCCGGATGTGTTTCTCGTGCAGTTCAACCCTCGGAATACGTGCGGTCTGCGAACGGCGAACGCGACCAAGCAAGTTGTTGAGTTGACGATAGATCGGTTTAAGGAAGGGAACTGCCATGGTTGATGTGGGCCAAATATCGGTATCCTTTCAGGCGCGGCCCATTTTTGAGCAGACCAACGTGTATCCATAGATCTCATAGGTCCATGAATAGGGTGCGATCGCTTTGAAGAAGGCATCACCGCAGCCCGGTCTCATATGATCATGAAGTTCGATCGCGATGGTATCAACATTTGCGATCCAGCCGAGGTCTCCACTTGAGAAAAGTTCCAGTTCAGACCCTTCGATATCGATCTTAAGCAATGAGATATGTTCGATCCCAAAACGCTTCATAAGTCCAGGTATGGTCACCGCAGGCGTATCACCGGATACATCGGCTCGCGTTTGGATCCCCGAATGCCCAAATCCCTCGGTATCCAAGTGTAAAGATCCTTCTACCGGCCATACTCCGGCTTGCACGCAGTTCACATTGGGCATTCCCGTTGTGTTCTTTAAAAGGATCCCGAAATTTTCACTGTCAGGTTCCACGGCCACAACTTTGCAGGTAGGGTTGAGCATGGTCCAGTAGCGAACTGTACAGCCAATATTTGCTCCACAGTCAATTACGGTATCGTAGCGAGCCGTACGCGGAATGAATTTGCTGTAGAAGATCTCATCGAATATGGCCATGTCCGAGGTACCCGGGCGAAGTTGGAACGAGCCATTATTACCGGGAAGGTCGATCGTGGATAACGATGGGGATGGTCTGCTTTTCAACTGTACGATCCGTGTGCCTTTTAAGACTCCGAAACGCGCAATATGCTCCAGCCATAGCGAGGTAGCTTTCTTCAATCCCATAGGTCAAATATATCAGCGGCGCTCTGCGTAATATTTTGAAAGCGTACGAAGAAGATCCTGGTGTTCATAGGTGCTTTTTCGCGAAGGTCCGATCAGTTCCAGAAATTTTGAATTATCCACTTCGTACGACTGACCTTTCTCTACAAGATCATGATCACCATTTCGATCAAGAACCTCTTCCATCATAGCAACAAGCGCTGGCAAATGGATCGGTGTGGATCCGCAGACGTTCAATGTTGCTCTTGGTTCTTTCGGTGCCTTTATGATCGGTGATAGATCCTCGATAACGTCATCAACGTCCAAGAGGTAGCGTGTTGCATTTTGGAACACTTCGAAATGTTCGTTCTGCAGAATGCGGTCCCTTAAGAAATTGGTCAATGTGTTGGGGTTCTTTGTTCTGCCGATCATGTTCGGTAGCCGAACGATCAAGTGCTTGCTAAAGCGGTCCGCGATCAATTGTTCCATCTTCCGCTTATGCAGAATGTAGGGCGAGTCCTGCAATGAAGGATCGTAAAGGCTACACGTACTGAAGTAAACAAGTTGAAAAGCGTTGTCCTGAGCGGAAAGCAGGTCGAGTTCTCGTTCAAAAGCAGAACGCTCACGTTCACTGGAGCGGCTCACCCCGGAAGCGAAAATGCAGACATGGGGATCCGCCTTGAATGCTGAAAATGCATGGGCCAACATGCCGGTTCCGATCACCATCTTTTTAGCAGGTAACGGATTGATCGCAGTCTGAATAGATTTGCGCTTCATGAAGGAAGCACGAGAAGGACCAAAGAAGCGTTTGGTCTATTGCACAAACGTTACAGCTTCTTTTTCGAGAAATGACGTCCTTCTTCTGCGTGAACATTTCGACCTCAAGTACTTTGATTTTTCTATAGGGCGCAAGATATTCACGCCGATCGTACTGTTAAGGCAATTCGTTTTCCTGTTGCGCTATCTTCCTGGTGCACATATCTCGGTTACCCAATTTGCGGGCTACCATTCCATCCTAGTGGTCTTATTGGGAAAGCTCTTCGGTGTCCCGTCGCTGTTGGTGCTAGGTGGAACGGAATGTGTCAAATTCCCATCATTCGGCTATGGCGATCATATTCGCTGGCCGTATGGATCTCTTGTTCGCTGGAGTTTGCGAAATGCCACCCACTTGGCTCCTGTCGACGCAAGTTTGGTTGAAAGCCGGTACGTTTATTCGCCTGACCCAAGAGACCCTTCGGTACAAGGTTTCCGCGGCTTATTTCCCGATATCCTTACGCCGTATACCATTTTGCAATACGGGTATGACCTTGAACGGTTCAAGCCACAAGGTGAGCGCCGACCGGGTTCGTTCTTGACCGTTAGCAGAATGAACGCACCCAATTTCTACCGCAAAGGTGCAGACCTGATCTTTGCTATGGCCGAACGATTCCCAGAACTGGAGTTCACCATATTGGGAGATGCAGAAGGTATGAGCTATCCGCCGGTTCCGAGCAATCTTAAGCTGGTACGCTCAGTGCCGTACGAGGATCTGCCAGCCTATTATGCAAGTCATGAGTTCTATTTACAGCTGAGTATGTGGGAGGGTTTCCCGAGCGCACCATGTGAGGCTATGTTGTGTGGCTGTGTTCCGATCGTTAGTTCCGTCGCAGCATTACCGGAGATCGTTGGTGATACTGGTTTCATTCTTCAAAAAAAGGATCTTACCGAACTAGAAGCGTTGATCCAAAAGGCTTTGGATTCGGATATTCCAGCTCGAAGTCAAAAAGCGAGAGAACGCATCATGAAAAGATGGCCTTCGAACGAGCGTAATAAGCTAGTGGAACTGGTACGGTCGCTTTGCAAATAGACGCGATCAGGTCACTGCACGACTAATTTTGCAACACCTAATTGTTCTCCATTTACCGTTTCCACCTTAAGGGAATAACTGCCTTCGGAGATCGTCGGTAAACGCAATTCGAACGGGTATTGCACCGCGTTCCATGTTCTGAGTTTACGACCGAGTTGGTCATAGAGTTCAATAGTGATGGAACCGCTTTCCATGGAAGGCAGGTCCAGTCGAACAGCGTTTCCGCTGAGTCCTGGATTTGGAACCAGCAGAATGTTCCGGTCCAGTGCGGATAGTTCCAACAATCCATTGACAGTAGGACATTCTCCATAGGCAATAGCCAATTGAGGACGTCTATCCGCTTCCGGTGCTAAATTCCCGTAGAACGCTAAACCATTACTGGGAAATTCATTCACGAGTTTGATCATTATGCCATGAGAATTTATCGGATCATCCACCATGTCCTGGATCAATGTTGTTACGTCAATATTTAAATAGTTCTGTAAGGCGTAGGTGCTGGCGGGTATGCTCACGGAATCCACATTCGTTGTTGTTGGTTGGTTGTTCCAAGTAATGGTATTCTCATCCCACGCAGAATTCACCAGGGACAGAATACATTGGTTCTGACCAACATGGCCGATAGATGCTACTTGGCCGAGACCATGAGGCCCAATAGCCGAAAGGCTGAGGAAGGCACCTTGAATGGTTGATCCCGATGGTATTGCACTTAAGTCGAAATCAATGATCGCTCGCCCAGTATTATTCCCGCCTTGATTTCCCGGTTGTGAGAATGCCGAGAATTGCAAAGCAGAATTGTAATTTGTATTCGCTGTATTGATACCTTGGTGAAATGCGAAAGGAGTGTCGCGACTAGAGCCGATCAGCAACATGTTTTGTGCAAACAACGAACAACTCAACAAGCTAAGTGCGACTGCTTGTACAATTTTTATTTCCAGTGATCTGAACATTCTGAGTTGAATTTGATTCCAAGATAATGAATACGTTGCTTGATCAGTGTAATTAGTTGACCCAAGCCCTTAGCCCTGCCATGTAAATACCATCACCGCACCCACACCTGCGTTCTGTAGAAGAACGCAACGTATCCGCGGACCATCAACTTACCGTCCTCTAACCACATCTTGCAATCGTAAACTTTTCCATTCTCCGGGTCGAGTATGGTGCCATCTTCCCATTCGTCGCCATCTTTCTGCATGTTGCGGATGATCGGAAGTCCTAGGATCCGTTGGCCTTTTCGATCGTCGCTGCATTTTTCACAGACCTTCTCAAGCTTGGTCTTGTCATGGATGTCAACGATATGGCCAGTTGCAATTCCGTTCGTTACAGTGATCTCAACCACGGAGCGCTTGGCACCCGTGTTATCATCGATCGTTGTCCAACGGCCGCTGATATCCTGCGCGAATGATGCTGTTGTGAAAAGAAGGCAAAGGAGTAGGGTGATCGGATTCATTCAGTGTGGCTGGCGAATGCGTCAGAAACTACGGCCAATGCCAACAACGTACCGGAATGCGAAATGTTCTGTTTCATTAGCAGGTAGCGCGCTTAGGAACAACGGCATATCAAAGCGGATGGTGAACGGTTTGATATCCACCAAAGGCCCGAATTTTTTAATGGTCAGGGCAAAACCAGCTCCGGCATCGGCGCGGGGCATGGCCATTTCCAATTGCTGTTTGCCATTGCGTGCGTCGCGGTATCCCATACTGCCGATGTCACCGAAAAGGTAAGCATCCAGGTGTAACCAGCGTTTGGTCCAGCGCGGCTTTATGCGCAAGAATTTATCCAGGTCAAGTTCGGCATTCGCGGCTACGCCTGTGTTGCCTCTGTATGTATAAACTACGGTGCTGTCCGGGGTCAGTTCAGGGGCTAAATATCCCGCATAGCCGCGTAGGTTCAGACCGCCGCCGTAGTGAAAGTGGTTTACGTTGTTACCATAAGCGCCTACCCAATCATAGGGCACAAGACCAGCGCTGCGCACGTACTTATTCTCCATCAGGTTCTCTGGCGCCCCACCGGCCATGTAGAATGCTGTTTCAATGCCACCGGTACCGGTACCGTATTGCGCTATAAGACGCACTTTCAATTCGGCCTTACCCAAGTCGAATTCATTCCAAGTCGTTAGTCGCACGTTCTCACCAAATCCAGTGGAACCGACCATGGGTTGTCGCAGGCGCAATTGCAATTTGCCCGTTCCGCCCAAGAGTTGATACTTTTTGTTGGCATAAAGATCCAGTACCCCTTGCCATTTGTTCAAGGTCCATTCCTTCGGGTACAACAGGTAGGTCAGGTCGGCACTATCCTTACGTACGAAATAGCGTAGGTCCGCCTCCACATCAAAACCCCCTTTGGGTGCTTTCCATTTAGCGCCACCGCCGTAAAGTTCCAAGCCATCAAGGTGGCGCGCTTTTAAAGAGACGCTGGACCCTTTAAGCAGTTTCTCTGTGCCATTCTCGTAACTGAAAACGAACGAGAGGGGGTCGAATGCCACATCCTTGTTACCCGGAAATGCATCCGTGAAAACGGGGTTGTCCGGTGATAAGTATTGACCAATTCCGGTGTTGAGCCATGCGCTGAAGTGGATCTGGTGTTTGTATTTCATATAGCTGCTGTTCAAATGAACACCGGCTTTTATTCCGTCGTAACCATTCCACCAAAGGTCCGGGCGTGCGAATACCTGGTAGGCATGGCGATCTGGTCTGTTGCGGATATGATGATCGAACATGATGTTCACTGGAACATGCATGCTGTTGTTCAATAGATAGACATCGCCCAAGCGGCCTGTTGTATCAATTTGAACATTCGCAATTCCAGTGGGTATATCCACGCGGGCCGTGTAGTCCCTGGCAAGTTCATCGTACCCGATCCAGCGCGGAAGTACGGTGGCATCCGTCTTTTTTTCGAACCAGGTATTGGGTATGTAATAGTCATATTTTTTACCATTGTTCGCAGTAATACGAAGGTCTATCGGCATATGCAGATCACCTTTTCTCAAGAGACGGATCTCCTGTCCTTCACTGCGGTTCTTGCGTTTCACACTTCTTATGGAGTAGTCGATGCGTCTATCGGTCTCTATCCATTGATCGAAGAACCAATTGAGGTCCGCGTGTGTGAAGTCGATAAAACTTTGCCGCATATCCTCCGGGTAAGGGTGGCAGATCTTCCATTGCTGTACATAATTCTGCATCGCTGCTAAGAAGAGCGAGTCGCCTAGCACGTATTGCAGATTGTAGAGCATTACAGCGGTCTTGTCATACACATGGCCATAGCCTCGTCCTAGTCCTTCAACGTGTCCGAATTCATCACTGTGGACATTAATTGGAGGTATTTCATTTCTAAGAGCATCATACTGGTAGCTGTAATAGACCGGTTCCTCGCGAGCAAGGCTTGGCTGAGTAAAACCACGTTCGTAGAAGTTCTTGGCAGGTGTTTCGACCATGGTATCACCGTCGATCTGTTCGAGTCCCCATATCGTCAGGAATTGGGTGAATCCTTCATCCATGAATGCCCTGTATGTTTCATTACTACCCAGCATGCCGAAGAACCAATTGTGCCCGATCTCATGCACGAATAATCCGCGGTAGTTGGGTTCATTCCCACTATCCAGTGTGAGCATGGGATATTCCATTCCGTCCCGCGCATCGGCCACGATCATTTTTGGATAAGCATACATGCCGAAGTCACGACTGAAACATTCAATGATCTTCGCTGTGTACTCTGCCGCATTCTGCCAACCACTTGCGTGGGGTTCCTGTGCAAGTGCAACGCATTTAACGCCATTCCAGGTTGCTTCACCTATGCGGTAGGTCGGGTCCGCAGTAAAGGCAAAGTCATGTACGTTCTCGGCATGGAATTTCCACACTTTGCGGATCGAAGTATCCGGAACGATCACGACAGAAGGGCGTTCATTCCATGGTTTATCCTTGAAATTGCTGAGCGCCAGTTTCGCTTTCAGTTCCGCTGGTAGCACCTCCCGTTCATTCTGAAGCCAACCCGTGGCATCCATAATATATTGGTTCGGGAAGTCGAGTTCCACATCGAATGTTCCGAAATCACCATAGAATTCGCTGCCTAGGTGCTGCTGTGTATCCCAACCGAACTTCCGATCATACACCGCGATCCGTGGATACCAATGCACGCCGTCATAATGTTTCTGGCCCCATGCATTGAACAGTTTCATTCGTCTATCGATCGCTGTTGACCAATGGGTCGCGAAATCCATACGCAACGTTATCCGTTCACTAGGAGACAGCGGGGCCTTCAGCCAGACTTTCAACACTGTGTTGTCCTGTTCCGATCGGAGCGTGTCTCCATTTGATGTGATGGCGTGAACACGCGTGCCGCCGTATGGAAGCGTTGAATAGTACTTCTTGTCCTCCCCTTCAGCGATTGACTTGTTCTCCAAATATGAACCCTTGACATAGGCTTCCTGGTACAAATGAAAGTAAACGTAGTGGAGCGTATCCGGTGAGTTGTTATGGTAATAGAGCGTAAGATCTCCATTAATTACATCGTCCATATCATTCAAACGAGCCTTGATCAAATAGTGCACATCCTGCTGCCAGTATCCCGGGTAAGGCGGTCTGTTCTTCCAGTACAACGGATTGTCCGCGTTGCGATATGAGTTCGGGGGCTGTAAGGGTGCGAAACGCTGGGCGAATGCACTGCTGATCACAAGGGTCAAAAAGAAGATCGCTGGAATACGCATGGTCAGGGGGACCAAGGTATTAAGGGAATGCGGATCGATCGATCCTCTCCCATTCACACGGGGCTGGCTGCTAGTTTCCTGATCTTCAGATTTGCACGATGATCCACCCTTGCTTTTACGATCGCGGAGTTCAACTCATGTCCAATGAGCAACGCTATCATATTGAAATAGATCCACAATTGAACGGCGAGAATAGCGCCTATGGAACCGTACAGCGCATTGTAATCGGTAATGTTGCTGAATACGAATGCAAGCGCTTGAGAGATCACTAGCACCAGGAACATGGCCAGCAATGCACCAGGAGTGATCAATCTGAATTTAGGGGAGGTCGGATCACCCGCAGCATATAGCATCGAAACGAAACCAAGAACAAGCAATGTGGAGATCAACCACTTTGCCGCGACCAGCGCATAGACCTGAACTTGGCTCGTAAGAATACTGTAATCGGTGAGCCTGTCAATGGCAATACCGCTCATGGTCAATACGGGAATTCCGATCAGTCCTAGAATTGGCAACACGAGCAGCAGACCCAAACTCAACAGTCGTTGCTTCAACGGACTATGCCACGTGTGCAGATTGGTGCTCTGGCTGAAACCTTGCAGTATCGCATCGATGCTATTGCTGGCCAAGTACAATCCGATCAAGAAGCTTACGGATAACAGTGTACCGTGCTTTTTAACCAATAGATCGTGCAATGTTGTCTCGATGAACTTGTAAACTTCCGGTGGCAATAGATCACGGAAGGTGACCAGCAGTTTGATCTGGAAATCATCGATCGGAATGAACGGGATCAGTGTAAGCAGCATGATCACGGCGGGGAAGAATGCGATGAATACCTTGAACGCGATCGCCGAGGCACGCATGGCTAGTTGTCCATCGGACAATGCTTGAAGAAAGAAACGTCCTATCCTGTATATACTGAACCCTTCGAAACCAGGTAGGACCACGTCGTCCGCACGGCCCACCAACCGCCTGAATACTCGAGAGAAGAGCACCTTGCGTTTGATCCTGTTCAACATCACAATGCTTTCAAACTGAGGTCAAGGCAGGCAAAGCTATGGGTAAGCGCACCCACGGATATGAAGTTGACGCCCGTTTCGGCATATGCTCGAGCGGTGGTCAGCGTTATGCCTCCTGATGCTTCGGTCTCGTAGGTGTCATTGATCAAGCTCACTGCTTCACGCATGTTCTTTGGCGTGAAGTTATCGAGCATTATGCGTTGGATCCCACCGGTTTCAAGAACCTGTTGTACTTCAGAGATGTTACGTGTCTCGATCTCGATCGGTAATTTCAGATCACGGTCTTTTTGGTAGGTTCTGGCCGCAGCAATTGCTTGGGGAATTCCCCCTGCGAAATCCACATGATTATCCTTGATCATCATCATGTCGTACAAACCCATACGATGATTGGTACCGCCACCGATACGCACGGCCCATTTCTCGATCTCACGAAGTCCGGGTGTGGTTTTCCGTGTATCCAGCACGCGACAGCCAGTTCCTTCAATGGCTGAAACGAATCTGTTCGTCAACGTAGCAATACCGCTCATGCGCTGCATGAAATTCAGTAATAACCGTTCAACGACAAGGATGCTTCGCACAGGTCCATGGATGATCATCACCACATCGCTGGGTTTCACCTGTGCGCCGTCTTCAAGGAATACCTTGGGGATCAATTGCGGGTCATAGCGTTCAATGATCGCCAATGCCAGCTCAACACCCGCAAGGATACCGGTATCCTTCACTAACAATTGCGCAGCACCATTGGCACTAGCGGGTATCGTGCTAAGCGTGGTGTGGTCACCATCACCGACATCCTCGGCAAAGGCGCGGTCGATCAATTCCTCGGTCAACGGTGGAAGCACGATCAAAAGTCGTTCTTGCTCGGCTCAATGCGAAGCTGTTTCACTTGGAATTCCTCACCGGTCTTTTTCAGGAAGAACGTGGTCCTGAATTGAGCATCCTTTGTTTTCAGGATACCAATGAAGTATTTATCGCCGAACTTGCTCACGCCACTGTGCTCAATGGCAAGGTCCAAAGGGGGATGCTCGTTGAAGAACTTGCGAAGTATCTGCTCAGCCTGAGCTTTGCTATATACATCGGAGGCATCCAGTACCGTAAGATCCAAGTTCGGGATGAAATGGTCGGCAAGGTCTTTTGAATTACCGGTCTTCATGGCTTGTACAACTTTATCTTTCACCGGATCCTGAGCTTGTAGCCCCACGAAAGGCAATAGGAAAGTAAAAAGTAGTGCGAAGCGGATAATTGATCGTTTCATTTGTTGCGAAATTGGGCAAATACCGGGCCATATGCAGTAGTGTGTCCACCATAACTTACTAACACCGCTAAGGGCATGAAGATCAGGCTGATACTTGTAGGACGAAGCGAACGTGGGTTCATCACGGAGGGCATAACACATTATACGCAACGGCTCGCAAGAACGTTTCCGGTTGAGCAGGTAGTGCTTCAGGAGGCCGGCAAGGGCGACATTGCCTACCAGCAACGTACCGAGAGTGAGCGCATATTAGCCGCCTTCAGGCCCGGTGAAAAAGTAGTTGTGTTGGATGAAAAGGGTAAGGCATTGACAAGTCCACAATTTGCTGGTCAACTAGGTGGTTGGCGGGATCAGGGAGTTCGACAAGTAGCATTCGTGATAGGTGGGGCATACGGGTTCACGGATGAAGTTCGCCAGCGCGCGGATCTGATCATGTCACTTTCAGCAATGACATTTCCCCACCAATTGGTTCGGGTGTTGTTCGCTGAGCAATTGTATCGTGCGTTCGCAATTTTGGGAGGAAGCCCTTATCATCACGAATAAGGCAACCTTTTGCTCATTTGGCCGTCAATAGCAGATCTTAAATAGTTTTGTCCGTGCATACCGGAATTGTAGTGCATAATTTGATCTAGGAAAGGATGACGAGTGAGTTGGGGCCGAGGTATTCGTTCAAGTCGATCAAGACATGCAATATGTGCGGTTCAGGTCCAGAGCAACACGATCTGATGGGCCAACGCTTGAACGGCTCTCAAGGAAGCAGGCCTTGGAAGAAGAAGGGCGTAACCACAAGCGTGCAGAAATGCAAACGGTGCAAGTTGATATTTTCCGATCCAATGCCTATTCCATTGGATCTGCAGGATCATTACGGAGTTCCCCCGGAGAATTATTGGGTGGATGGATACTTCAAGGTGGAAGAGAATTACTTCGGGCATAACTTGAACCGCTTCCGGTCCTTGATGGAATTCAAGCCAGGAATGACCGCATTGGATGTCGGAGCGGGAATAGGTAAGGCCATGATAGCCTTGAACAAAGCAGGGTTCGATACATACGGATTCGAACCATCGGAGCCATTCCGAAGCCGTGCGATCGAACGTATGGGCATAGACCCGGACAGGATCCAGTTGGGCGACATTGAAAGCATCGAATACCCGGAAGGTAAATTCGATCTGATAAGTTTTGGCGCTGTTCTGGAGCATTTATACGATCCCTCTTTCTGTTTAGGGAAAGCAATGCGTTGGCTCAAGCCGGGCGGATTGGTCCAGATCGAAGTTCCATCATCACAATGGCTGATCCATAGATTGATAAATGCTTCATACGCGATCCGTGGAAGCAATTACGTTGCAAATCTTAGCCCAATGCATCCGCCTTACCACTTACATGAATTCGGCGTTAAGAGTTTTGAGGAAAATGGTAAGGTGAACGGTTATGGGATCGCATTCCATGAATTCTATATCTGCCAAACCTTCATGCCAAGCATTTTGGATGGACCATTGAAATGGATCATGCGCCGAAGCGGTACTGGCATGCAATTGAGCATCTGGTTACGCAAGTCATAAGCGATCGCACATTGTTGCTAAGTAAAGGTGATGGATCTCCGTATGCTCTTCATCAGCGATCCTTTGGGACCAAGCGATCCAAGCGAGTCATTGTTTTTTAGTTTCTTTTGTTGAATTGCGCACTTAAGATCATGATGGAAAAGCAAGGCATATTGACCAGGTGCCTGAACGCCCGTACGACGTTCAAGGTATTGCTTGTGCTGAACTTGCTTCAGGTACTGGTCATATTGTGGGCCACTCGGAACGTGGTGTTAAGTGACACGTGGTCCTATTTGGCACTTGCTGAAAGCCTACTGCATGGAGAATACAGTTTGTGGTGGGAGCTGCCGACTGAGATCCCGGACACCTTTAGAGCACCAGGATATCCGTTGATATTGGCAACTTTAATTAAAGTGTTCGGCAATTACAAGGTAGTTAAGGTGGTCAATCTATTCTTGTATTTCGCAGGGGTTTTTCTGTCATTGAAAGTGATCGAACGTTTCGATACCCGCTTAATGGCAAGGAACATATTCTTGATCCTGTTGATCCCTTCGATCAATATTCCCTACTACATAATGCAAGCTTACACGGATATACCAGCACTGTTCGGGATCTGTGCGGTGGTTTTTATCGCCACTAGACCAGGACCGTTACCTTGGTATCTTGCCTTGATCCAAGGTCTGCTTTTTGCATTTCTGTTCCAATTGAAACCGGTCTTTCTTCTATTACCGGTGGCCTATTATTCCGTGATGTGGTTGGTGGAACGAAAGCAATTCCAGTTCCGCACACATGCACTATCATTCGGCATTTTCGTGCTTTCCTTGCTCCCTTTTGGATTCTGGAATCTGAAGCATCATGGTGTTTTCCAGGTGACGCCATTGCAGGGTGGTGGAGGGTATATGCATTTTGGATTCTGGTGTGGGAAAATGCCGAACTACACCGATCACATTTCGCTGCGCAACTTCACGGGTGACGAGGTCTTTGATTTCGTTCCGCCATCAACGATCCCTGCGAACATCCAGGAATTCGAATCGGAATGGGCGGATATCCTCGCGATCGTGGATCCGCTTAAGACCAAGGTCGATAGCATTATGCTTGCATCCCGTCCGTTGGTTACCTACAGCGTGGAGAACACGTTCAATTCTGAGTACACAAGAACACGAGAGAAATTATTGATGGACAAGGCGATCGGGCATATGCTTGATGACCCTTGGTACACGATCAAATACAAGGTATTCTCAGCCGTTAGGTTATGGGTGATCGGGATACAGGTTACGGATTTTCGTGAAGCGTCCATAGGAGGCAAGGTCAAGATGCTCTATGCAACCATCACTACAGGTGTTATTTTTCTTCTGTTCATTGTTCTTGTTCCACTGGCGCTCTGGCGTAAACGGTTGAGTATTGGGAGAATATGGCCTCTTGCAATTGTTGTGGTATATGCATGGCTCATACATGTTCCGTTCACTATACAAAGTAGATATACTATTTGCGTACGATTTACGATGATGGCACTGGTGGCACTTGCCATAGCATCTCTGTGGTCCAAAACAGAAGACACCATCACACCGGCTTAATGATCGGTCGGATACTGTTGGTTCAGGATAGGATAGTTGATCCGGTGTTGATCTGCCGTGATAAGAGTGTTCGTTCAGATCCATGAAATGATCACCCTTTTCAGCACATACTATTTTGGTGAGGCGGAGATCGCTTATTGGGAGTGGGCGGTCGCAATAGTATACGTGCTAGGGTTGTATGTCTATTTCGCTCGGATAAAGAATGTTCGGATCAGAAAGGAGCCAGAGTACAAGTACCTCCTATGGGGTCTTATGGCAAAACTTTTTGCCGGTATCGTTTTCTCCTTGATCTATTTCTATTACTACCAAGGAGGAGATTCGGTGGCTTATTTCTACGGAGCGGTTTCCATGCGGAATTTGGCGATGGTGGACCCGCTGGCGTATCTGAATCAACTATTCGGAGATAACACGCTTGAGAACTGGAATGTTTATACGTGGGAAACCGGCAAGCCATTTCAATATCTGTATTTTGATGATAGAACCTTTTTCGTGATCCGGATCACGAGCTTATTGGCCATTCTTTCATTCAATAGTTATCTGAACGCCTCATTGCTGATAGCTAGTGCTTCATTCTTTGGGATCTGGGCTTGTTTCCGGACCTTTGTGAGTTACTTTCCGCAGCAGACCGGCAAGCTTGCGATAGCGTTCTTGTTCATGCCTTCGGTCATTTTTTGGGGGTCCGCCATCCTTAAGGACACCTTCACGATAAGTGCTGTTTTCTGGTTCATTCATTCCATTGATGAGATATTCTTCAAAAAGAGGAACATAACATCCAGGGTGATCATTCTGGTGTTGAGTTCGATGATCATGGTCCTGATCAAACCATACATCTTCATGACCTTGTTCCCGGTCATGGTTCTATGGTTGTTCTATTTCAGGGTCGTACAGATAAAGAACCTACTCGTCAAATTCGTGGTCGTACCAATAGTAATGATCGGCACTGGTGCTCTGTGTTTATCGATCTTGGATAGCTTGGGGGATAGCTTGGATAAATTCGCGCTTGACGAGGCTTTGAATACCATCGAGGTTACACAAATGGACCTTGCTAAAGTCGATTGGTATGGAGCCAATTCATTCAACATTGGCGAATTCGACGGGACATGGTCAGGGGTATTCTCGAAATTTCCGGTTGCCACCAACGCAGCACTCTTCCGGCCGTACATATGGGAATCCTCGAGCGTAGTAGTCGCCATGAGCGGCTTGGAGAACCTTTGGGTCCTTTGGCTCACGCTATTGGTCATATGGCAGGTTGGGCCAGGATTCGTGCTCCGCGCGATGATCGGGAATCCATTGATCTTGATGTCCATGTCATTCGCCTTGTTATTCGGTTTCATTGTTGGCGTTACCACACCGAATTTTGGTGCGCTCGTGCGTTTCAAGATCCCGCTGATACCGCTTTACATAAGTGCATTGTACCTCATTAAATATTTGGGCCAATTGAAACGGGTAAGAGAAAATCAAGGACTTCGTTTTGATATTCGTCAATTCCGAAGAGGATCGGCCCATCTTGATGAATTTGCAGGAATACAAGGCAAACGACACAAGACCACCTACGCGAAACCCGGCGCTTCGCTCAAACCTACGGTATGACATTAGGTGTAGCGTATACGAACACAATAGCGGATTTCGTTGATGCGTGATCCGGAGCATGTATTGGTGATCACGTATTGGTCATATGCCGATGCCTTGGTCCAGACCTATACGTTGCCTTACCTGCGTATTATGCTGGGCGTTATGCCGGAGGGTAGCTCCATTCACATTGTAACATTGGAAAAGGATGGAAATGAAGATCCAGTGCAGGAGGCAGGAATTATTCACCATCCGTACGCGTATCATTCATTGGGAATTCGTGGGTCGTTCATGATCATCGGACTGGTGCGTTCATTGGTCAGCGTGGTGCGCAGGTCCAGTATCACAACGATCCATGCGTGGTGTACACCAGCTGGCATGATCGGGTATTTGGTATCCAAGATCACCGGGCGCCGTTTGGTATTGGATAGTTATGAGCCACATGCAGAAGCCATGGTGGAGAACGGAACATGGTCATCAGGTGGTTTTGCGTTCCGGATCTTGTTCCTCTTCGAACGATTACAATCCAAACGGGCCAGTGTGCTCATAGCCGCCACGGAGGGCATGCGGGATTATGCAAAGAAGAAGTATGGTATTACGGATAAACCGTTTTATGTCAAACCAGCATGCGTTGACCTGAAAAAATTCAGCGCAAAGGACCGCAAGGACCCGGAATTATTGCGCTCTATGGGGCTAGAAGAAAAATTCGTGATCGTATATGCCGGCAAGTTCGGAGGGATCTATTTGGATAAGGAAGTATTCGAATTCCTGCGCGAGGCTTATGATCATTGGGGAACACGCGTTCAGGTGCTACTACTTACAGGGCATACGTTGCAGGAGTTGATGCCATGGATCGAACAGGTCGGGCTGCCGCAAGAGATCTTTACGATCAAGTTCGTGTCGCATGCGGATATTCCGAGATATATGGGCCTTGGCGACGTTGCATTGACCCCGGTCAGGCCCGTTCCGACCAAGAGGTATTGCACGCCGATAAAGGATGGTGAGTATTGGGCATTAGGATTACCAGTGATAATAACTGCTGGGATCTCGGATGATTCGGATATCATTGCGGCGAAGGGGATCGGTGCCGTTTTGGAAGGTCTGGACCAACGGAGCTATCGGAAGGCGCTTAGAACGATAGATCACCTGCTGGCAACCCATACTCCGGATCAACGTTATAGGACCGTGCGAGCAGTTGCAGAGAAGTATCGCACTTTTGATATCGCGAAGGCGATCTATGAAGATGTCTATGGAGAAAAGTAAGAGGAAGATACTGGTCACCGGGGGAGCAGGTTACATTGGGTCACACACGATCATTGAACTGTTGGAGAAATGGGATGGAGAGGTCGTTTCGATCGATCATTTTGCGAACTCGGATCCAGCGACCTTCGATCGGATCGAGCGGATCATCGGTAAACGCGTTAGGAACCATGCGGTCGACCTGTGTGATCGTGCTGCACTGGACGAAGTCCTTGCGAAAGAGCGAGGCGTACATGGCGTGATCCATTTTGCGGCGTTCAAATCGGTTCCGGAGTCAATGGCCGATCCGAATAAGTATTATCATAACAACATAGCCTCATTGCTGAATATTCTTGAAGGTTGTGTGGCCCATGGAATAGGAAGTTTCATATTTTCCTCATCCTGTTCGGTCTACGGCAACATCGCTGATCTTCCGGTCAGCGAATCCACACCGCTGGGACCTGCTGAATCACCCTACGGTTACACGAAACAGATCGGCGAGCGGATCGTGCAGGACTTCACGCGGGTGAATCCTCTGCTACGATCCATCGCGTTGCGTTATTTCAATCCGGTCGGAGCACATGCATCCGGAACCATTGGAGAAGCGCCGATAAATCCCCCAAGCAGTTTGGTGCCTGTGATCACCCGCACGGCGAGTGGTAAGATCCCATTATTGACCGTACATGGCAATGACTACGATACGGTGGACGGCTCATGCATACGGGATTACGTTCATGTTTCCGACATAGCATCTGCGCACGTGCTGGCGATGGAGTATTGTGCGAGAATGAGCGCAACGGAAAGGTATTCGGTCTTCAATTTGGGTACGGGCAACGGAGTAAGCGTATTGGAAACGATCGCGGCATTCGAGAAGATCAGTGGCCTGAAATTGAATTATACCGTAGGACCTAGACGCGATGGTGACGTAGCTGCGATCTATTCCGATACGACCAGGTCGGAAAGAGAACTGGGTTGGGTTGCGGAACGCGATCTGGAGGAAATGATGCGCTCGGCATGGGCCTGGGAGCAACATATTGCACAATAGAGGGGCGGATCACCTTGAGTCCATCGGTTCGATATCGATCAATTTTTGAATTTTACTAAATTTCACCGTTCATGAATATGCTCGATCGTTGATAGCTTGAAATTGGAAAATGGGAATTACCACACCGCGTAAAAAGCCGAAACACGTTCTGCTGTCGCTCATTTATCGGTTGCAGAAGCTGCTTCCAATGAGCACAAAGCGAAAAATGAAGCTCTTCTTGGATCTGGAGTGGATCTTTGATCGGTTGGCAATGGAGTCTTCCTTCAAGTTCTACGAGACCAAGGATCATCCGTTCCGGCGATTCGCGAAAGAATTCCTGTTGCATCGAATACGCGCTGAACATGTGGTATTGGACATTGGTTGTCATCAAGGACACATTACAGCAATGGTTGCAACAAAGGCGAAGACAGTCGTTGGTGTTGACCATGACAGTGCGGCGATCGAGTTTGCAAAGCGTTCCTATACTGGCCCCAACCTGACTTTCCTGCACATGGATGCCATGACGTACCTCCAAGGCAATTCCATGAAGTTCGATGTGCTTATCCTCTCCCATATTCTTGAGCACTTGGATTCCCCCGAACAGTTCCTGTCGGATTTCAAGCAGTATTTCGATCATATCTATATCGAGCTACCTGATTTTGACAAGACCTACCTGAACCACTACCGGCAAGACCTTGGCATGGCATTGATCTACACGGATGACGACCACGTATCTGAATTCGATCGAATGGAGCTACTGACCATGTTGTCGAAAATTGGTATCAAAGTGGAAGAGAGCGAATACCGTTTCGGAGTGCAACGTCTTTGGTGTAGCGTAATAAGATAAGTGCTACTCCAAGGCCATTCGTCTGGTCATGGCCTTATGTTTGGATCTGAGAACGATACCAGGCTTCTTCAACCATGCGCGGATGAGCCATGGAATTGCCTTGACCCTGTTTTTTCCGTTCACCCACCAGCTGCCGCCAATGGCCCAGTAGGCATTTGCCATTACAACATTCCAGAATGCCGATCCTGCACTTGGATCTGTCTTATGGGCCTTGTTCAATAAACGTAAATGATCATTCTGGTAGAGCACAAGATTTCTGCTCATACTTGTCGAATGGACGCGGTACAGAAAAAGGCCTTGTTGCACATGAGCATAGGAGAAAGATCGGGCCAGTGTTAAAGCAATGCCCTGGTCGGCGGCGTTGGAAAGGTCGGTATCGAACCGGACGCCAGCATCGAAACAACGCCTGTGAGCAAGTAGATTGCTCGCTGCAGTTGGTACTGCCGGATCAAGGCCCAATAGGATGGTCTTGGCAACATCACCATCAGTGCCCTTCAGAGTTTCACCGGTCAATTCAGAATCGGCATTGCAGATCAGTGCATCGCTGAAAACCCAGTCAACGTTCCGTTCATTCAGCGTTGCGATCTTAACCTCGATGTCATTGGGTAGCATCAGGTCATCCGCATCAAGGAAGCGGAAATAGGTCCCTTTCGCATGTTCGATACCCGTGTTCCGTGCGCTACTAACACCCTGGTTGGGCTGCTTGATGATCCTCAAGCGAGGATCATTGATCCCACTGGCAATTCGCGTTGTTCCATCACTGGATCCGTCGTCGACAAGGATCACTTCGATGTCATGGATCGATTGTTCCAATGTCGATCGAAGGGTGGAGTCTATCCAACGTTCAGCATTGTATGCCGGAATTATGACTGACACGAGCGGCATGGTCATTCAACAGGTTTCAGGGCGTTGCGATACAGGTCTACGGTGCCTTGCCACATCACATCGAATGAATACATCGCCAAAGCTGTTTTCCTTCCGGCAATTCCAATGGACCTGTGGTCGGACCTTAACAATCGTTCAACTCCTTCGGCCAGTGCCTTGCCTGTTCTTTCGGTAACCAGAATACCATTTTTTCCATCCTCTATTGCGTCTGCGGCAGCGCCGGTGAACGTACTAACAACGGGAACGGAATTCATCATTGCCTCTGGATAGACCAATCCGAACGGCTCCAGAATGGCTGCATGAAAGTAAACATCCAAAAGGCCATAGAACGATGCCATTTCGGAGCGATCGATCCAACCCGTAAGTACCACATTATTCTTCAGCCCAGATTCTTCGATCATCGTGCGGATCTCAGGTTCTTCTGCTCCGCTGCCGCACAATAGAAAAAGTGCATCCGGATGTTCTTTCACGAGCTCCATAGCTGCTGCTAGGATCAGTTTATATCCTTTCCATTCAATGAAACGGGCAACGGTTCCAATGATGGGGCCCTTGTTCGCGGTGCCGAAGCGTTGTTTTAGTCGGTCCATTACAACAGGGTCCTGCCTCGTGAACTGTTCAGAAGGAATACCGTTGTGTACCAGCGTGATCTTGTGTTCAGGAGTTCCTTCCTTGTGGATCAGGAACCGTTTGCTTTCGTTGGAAATAGCGAGAACATGCGTGGCCATTCGCGAATTGAATCGGTCCACTGCCATCCAATGTGGAGCATGTAGGTAGTGATATCCAGTGTCCTGTTTCGTGATCACACGGACCTTTACACCAGCGAGCTTTGCTGCGATCAACCCCGGAACGGAATCATCGAATAAATTGCAATGCACAATGTCCGGACGATATTTTCGCATGTATCGCCAGAGCCGTGGCAGCGCCATCAGCATGTCCAGTTTGCGATGCGAATCCCTATACCGTATCCATTCACACTTGAACCCTTTCGCCTGCATCTCGTCCATGATCCCTGGCCGTTCCGGGTACATGATCAAGAAGGTGTAGGTCGGATCTCCTTCCTGCACGGCACGATCCGTGAACCACGTCAAATAGGGGACATGGTCGTTGTTGGCGAATGTGTGCAGGACGTGCATTTCAAGTGGTCATATTCCTCATCTGTTGATCTCTCACATGGATAAATGGGTTCAACTGGATTCTTGTTTCGAGGTTGCGATACGGTAATTCAACAATATCCTGTTCCGCACTGGCTCTTGAGCGAACCGTTCCAATGCCGCTTTGGCTATCGCATCCCGATTGAACAGAAGTGGCTCCTTCAGTATTTTGACAAGCGCATCGGCCATAGCTTGTACATCACGAGGCGGGATCAAGATACCGTTTGAGTCGTTCACCATTTCCGGGATACCATTGATATTCATGGAAAGTACAGGCGTTCCGCAACAAAGGCTTTCCAGTATCACACAGGGTAGATTCTCCGTGGTTGTTGGGAGTACGAACAGATGCGCCGTCTGCATATGCTCAGCCATTTGTGCTTTGGTGAGCAAACCCGGGAAACGAATGTCCAAATTGGGAATGAGTTTAGTGCACCGAGCCTGGATACGCTCCATGAAAGGACCATATCCCGTCCAATCAATGATCGTGTCCTGTAGTATGGATGACGGAATTGATGCAAGTGCATCGATGAAAAGGTCCGGGTCCTTTGGTGGCCGCCAAAGTGCACCAAGCATAATGCGAAAGGGCTTTTTGGGTGGGTTCCCGGCAGGTATAAAGACCGGTGCGGCAATATTGGGTACAACATCAATTCGTTCTTCACGCACACCGAAATCATTCTTGAGAATACCAGCGAGGTTCTTTGAAACGGGCATAACGCGAACGATACGATCGTTGCTGAACCATTTTAGGATCGAAGCGCGTTCGGCTTGTTGTTGCTTCGCCGGCAGATCAAGTATTCCCAAGTGATAATGTGAAGCATGTTCCGTAACAACGACCGGCAGATCAAGCGCTTCGGCAATAGGCAAAGCATGCTCGGTGATCTCGTTCCTTACATGAATATGCATGAGGTCGAAAGGACGTTCGGAATGGAGTTCTTTGGCAAGTTCCGTATAAGCTTTCCGGACCAAGTATTCAAAAGATCCGAACCTTCGGATGGGTGTTCGGATGGTGATGGAATGTACCCTGATACCATCAGCATTGCTGGTTCGTATTTCCCGAGAGGGCCATGGTCTATTCCCCTTCACCAAGTGTACATGTACCACCTCCACAGTGCAACTGTGGGCAACGGCAATAATGTGTTCCTTGATGAATGTACCAGCGACACTATTCCCTTCGGGCCACCAAGCGACAACACAGAGAACGTGTTGATGAGCGATGCCTTGGGTCTGATCCATAACAATGTTCACCGTTGGCGTTTGAACGCACTGCTTAGCCGATCGAACCACGTTGGTTCAGGGCGAGGGACTTCTTTGTACGCATGAGCCACGGGTGCGGGGACGAGTACGAGGGAAAAATAGTCCGGCATGTCAGACCAGATCGAATAACGTTCAAGTGAAAGTACGGTGAGGCCGGCGTCATGCACTGTGGTTATCAATTGCGGAAAGTGCAAAGCAAGGTCTACAACTTGCATAAGTTCCGGCCTGTTGGTCCGGACCCAATCGGAGTAGAAGGGGTCAGGTGAATGAATGATCACTCGTCCTCCTTCTTTGAGCAAATTGGTGAATCGTTTGAATAATTTCAGGTGAAGATCCAGTGGAATATGTTCGAGGATATCCGGAAGAACGATCAGGCCGAATTGACCACTGATCGGTGTTTCTACAACATCTCCCGTGACGAACCGGACATTGGGCACCTTGGCGAAGGTGGCTATTGCATGTTCAATGCTGGCCGGGCTCATGTCCATGGCGAGAATTGAACCGTGCGGGTATGCGGTGGCAAGTAAGCCGGTAACCGTGCCAATGCCACAACCCATTTCCAGGATCCGGATATCCTGTTGCGGAGCGTTCTTGACCACGAGGTCGCGAATGCTGAAGTGCCGCTCATTAACGCCTGCGCGCACTTGGCGATCGACATACTGGTCGTAGTAGTCTGCTATGTTGTTCTTTTCCATGAACTAAGATCCCTGAAATATGCAAGGTCGGATAAACGAAGAAAGAATAGATCGTGCACGGCGATCTTCAGGCGGAATCGTATGACAAGCACAACTACCGTCAAGGTCATTAAATATGAGAACGTGCTCACGATAGCAGCTCCGGCAATTCCATGGACGGGAATCACTAAAAGGCCAAGAACGATGGTGAATACGGCCCCCACACCAGTGGCTAACAGATTATACCGCTGCATATTCGCGTTGATCACCAAAGAAGCTAAAAGTTTGAACGCACTACTGAATACTATCCCTGGGAGAAGCAACCATAAGGCCAGTACGCTGCTGGAGAATACGTCTCCGAAAAGGAAGGGGATCAGCCATTGCGCGATCAAGGCCAGCATTATTGAAATGACCAGCACGGAGGTGAAATTAAGCCGAGCTACTACTTTGTAGCGCTCAAGCATTTCATCTTTTACTTGACCGAACAAATAGGGTTGAACGACCCGTGTAAAAGGTTCGGGAATATAGAAGAGCAGTTGACCGACACCGACGGCTACAGCGTATAGACCGAGTTGAGAAGCCCCCCAATAGTGATCCACTACCCAAACATCGAAACGGTAGTTGATCAAGTTCACCAAATTGCTTGAATGCCCTACCATGGAGAACGCGAGCACGGGTCCTATTATGGACCAGGTCCAGATGGGCTTGGGCATGATCTTTACGATAAAACCATAAACGGTACACCAGACAATGCTCTGTAATGCCATTGTAGCGGCAGCCACCATCAGAACCATTGGCAGCACATCCTCCGGTTCCAAATGTTCTCTGAACAAGTAAAGGGCGGAGAATCCGATCATATTCGAAGAAGCATTGAGAATGCTCATGCCATTCAGTACTTTGAATTTTTTCAGACCCAGCAGTACGGCAGCCATGGCCCCATTGACCAAGCTGGAGATCACGGTGAGGTACAGGAATCCATAGTACGCCCAATGCGTGCGACCGTTAGGCATGAAAAGCTCGCTGAGTGTCCCAATTCCGGAAGCACAGAAAAGTAGGAACGGTACAAGGATCCCGTTAAGCAATACCAAGGATGCGGCAACCCCTACCAATGAGCGAATGTCACCTGGGTTCTTCGCCGTAAAATAACCAACACCGAAAGCCAGATTCAAACTAAGCAGCATGGCGAGCAATGCGCTGTCATTTGTCAAAAGGGCATACTCGCCTCGCCCCACATCGCCCAGCATGCGGGTCATGAGCGTGCTGGAAACGAAGTATAGAAGCAGGGTAGGTGCTTGTGTCAAGAACGTATAGAATATACCTCGTTTCATTGACATCCTGTGGGTCCGAACTTCATCGGTTCGTACAACGGAGTCCCCGATCTTCTGAGCGCGGAATTTGTGGTAAGTGGTTTCAAAACCTGAAAGGTAGGTTGTCGAGGATGTTCTTGAATCGTTGTGCCCGGGCAAACTCAAGTCTTTGCTCCTTCGCGGAAGGTGCTTCGCCGTTCGCTTTCCATTCCGCGAATTGCGCTAACGCGGATGCGTGATCATCGGTCATGTTCACAAGTCCTTTATGGTCCGCATATTCAGAGAACCAGCTACAGAAGAATGGCTTTCCCTGTGCAAGGAATTGGATCGCTTTCTGGCTGGATATACGGTTTGCCGGGTGGTCGCGTTTCATATACAGGAATCCGAAAGCAGCATTTGCGATCAGGTCCTTAAGTTTTGAATAGGATACTAAAGGTTTCAGTACCACATTCGGGTATTTGCCGCTAATGATCTCCAGACCGGTCTTGTTGGAAACCTTCACGGGTCCCACGATCATCCACGTTATATCCGTATGCTTCTTGATCAGCTTCTCCCACAGTACGAAATCGTGCCGGTCATTGATGTTACCAATATAAAGCCCATAGCCGGTTTGTGAGACTTCGGAATGTTCATGAGCTGTACCGGTTGCCATGTCGCTTTCGGCAAGACCGTGCGGAACATGATGGACCGATGCGTTGAATTTTTTGAAACGCGGCATCAGGTCGCGTGCAATACAGAACACATGGTCACAATCCTTCGCGAGCATTCGTTCTCCACGCCATTTGAATGCGTGGTCATCCGCACAATGATAGATGGACAAATAGGCACCAATATGATCCGGAGCTGAAAGTCTGCTCGGGTCGAAGGTCCAAAAAACGGGATCTTGTTCACCTTCTCGCCTCAAATATCTACGGATCCTTCGGGATATGATCCTGTCGTTCAGTGGTCCTAGCGCACCGCCTAAGAGTGGAATAGCATTCCTGTACGAGAGGATACTTATCCCTTCCGGGGTTACGCGTTTCTTAATGCTGGGCATGAACAAGTGAGAAGGCCTCCAATGGTCCGAAGGGTCGATGAAATAGACCATACGGAATGCATTCAGTGCAATGGCGTAGCGGTGCTTGCTGTATCTGGGGCCGTCCCAGCCTTCATTTGAAACGATCAGGATCGGGCTATGCTTGGGCACTAGCGTGCGCGTATCCAATGATGCTGTCGCGCTATCTGAACTTCGTTGTGCGGATGATATGGCCTTTTCTGTCTCCCTTCGTTCGATCACATGGGATAACTCAGTGAGGATCCCATCTATGAGTTTATCGTAATCCACCGAGTCAAGGTAGCTGTCCACCGCTGCGCTATCCAAATTAAGACGACCGTCCAATACATCGCCGATAAGGCCCACGAAATGTTCCTCTGTTTCCGCTTTGAAATGCCCCTTGTTCTCCAATGGAATGATATAGCTGTTATTGGTAGAGACAACAGGGCAATGTTGAGCGAGATAGGTCAACACCTTCAATGGAGTTCTACCTGCGGTTAGAGGAATTGACGAAGTTGGTTCGATCCCATAGGTCAGCAACCCCACGGCTGCTCCATGCACGAGTTCCTTCAACTCACTAGGATGCTTTACACCCAGGTATGTTACGTTGGTCAAGGCGAAAAGTTGATCACGCAGTTCTTCTAGGTGCCGTTCGAGTGGGAACAACTGACCCAGTATCAAGAATCGAAGATCAGGATAACGCTTTGCGCATTTGATCACCAGATCATAATTCACGAATTGACTTAGTCCGGTTGCAAGGATCGCATACTTTCCCCACTGGTCGGATAGGCTGTTCTCCGGTTTTTGATGGATGCGATCCTCCGCACGGACCCCATGTGGGAACAAAAAACAGTTCGCATTCAATTTCCGATAATATTCCAGATACCAAGGATTGATCGCAACCACCAGATCCGATCGTTTTGCGAACGAACTATCATTCCGCAAGCTTTGGTAAGGATCCACAACATGATAGATCACGCGGGTATTGGCATTTCGAAGCGTGTTATGCTCCAGCACACGTGTGGGATGAAAGCTCCAATGGATGACCTCGCCTTCTGGGACGAGTTTTCGGATCTTCAACGCGTTCAAGCGCGTAACCTGGTCTGCAAGCCAGTTTGGTAAGAATCGCAGAGGAAGGTTGTTCCTGTATTCAACAACGCTCAACCCTTCTTTTACCTCGCGCACCTTCACTTTGAAGGAAAAGAGATCGCTCCATTGCCACCGTTCAGGTAGGCTAACGAAAAAGACCTTATTGTTCTTTGCAAGGGAAGCTGCATAGTGGTGCTTAGAATACCACATATCGCCCCATGGTTCAAGGGAATACAGGAAAATAGTTCGCTTATTAGTGGGGGTAGGCATACTGTCTTTATGGGCGGTGGTAAAGATCGTTGTATTGCGCTGAGCGATCAACTGGTCCGGCTTGGATCCATTAACCCGATCGATCGCGCTATTTCGGGTTTACAGATCAAGAAGTTCAAATGCTCGCTTTTCGCTAATGAGGTCACTTGTCGAGGTGGCCAGGTCACGTCGTCAATATTGAAGTATACATAATCGATACCGCTGATGATCTCTGACACTTCCGAGGCTACTTTCTCGTTCAGTATCTCGATCAGCATGGACGGTCGGTCTTTTCGGATGAGATCGGCGAAACCGCGTAACACGGCCGGTTCGTGCGTTTCAACATCGATCTTCAACAGATCCACGGACCGTTGATCGAAGTGCTTTAGAATATCGGTCACCGTGAACGAGTCCAGTTCGACCGGTATCAGGTTTGAATTATAGGTATTCCAATCCTGTTCCGCAGAAATGGAATACACATGTTCCTGATACGGCTGATCGTAGATGGTTGCTTTACCAGTATGATCGCTAACAATTGCCAGAAGGGGTTTGATCCTGTTCTTGTTCAATTCGACATTCGTTTTCAGTTTGCGATAGATCCGTTCAACTGGTTCGACTGCAACGACCAGGGCATTAGGGGAAACGGCACTTGCTATTAACGCAAAGACGCCTGTATTCGCTCCAATATCCAAGATCACGCTGGAAGACCTGCTCAACAACATCCAGATCCTGATCGATATTGGTTCCCATCCTTCAACACCTTTCCAGAACAGTTCATTCTCTATCACATAACCATAGTGTCTGATCCTGAAACTTGCTTCGGGATCGATCCTAACGGTAAAATCACCACTGAAATGCAGGTGCTTGAATATCCTTTCAGGTACAATTCCAAGAGATCTCAATGGGCTGAAAAGTGCCTGTTTCAGTGGAATAGCGCGATAAATGGAATTTAAGATCCTTTTAACTGAGGACATTTACGATCGAGGTTGATCCATTATACAACTTTATGATGAACGATAACAATGGGTAACAATGTCGTTCGATCACAAGGACGCGAAGAAAATTGAAAGGTGGCCTTGATCCTGTGAAGTTTTCCGGAATTACCAACCATGAAACGTGGGTCGAATCATGGTTCTCAGATTTCAGGATCCAATTCTGGTGTGTAAAGATCAGAATAGGATGTTACTGCGCTATTGACCGGCCATTTCCAAGCGAAGGCGGCATTGGAACCTAGTTGGAATAGCCTCGGAGTCGTGCCCTAAGAGCTATCCTATTTTCTTTCGTACTGATCAGTGCCGAAAAGGAAATTCTACTTTAGGCCCGGGTTGAACCTTCGCATGGAGAAAAAGCTTACATCCAAACAGGTGACGATCATCGTTCTTGTACCGATCGGAGTGCTCGCATTCAGCGCGTTGCTCTATCATTGGTTCGGGAACGTGGCTTTGATCGTCCCGCCTGTTCTGATAGGAATATTCCTTGCCTACTTACTAGTGGAATCGCGGCATTATCAATTGGGTCTGTTCGTACGATCGCTAGAAGAAAGTCGCGCTCAGTATTTGCAGATCGAATCCATTTTAGGGCTCACGTGGGCCATCGATCCACTTATTCCGTTGCCTTCCACGCGAGGTTGGGCGGCTTCACCCGACCTATTGCGTGCGGTATATGGTCATGTATTGGAGGAACAGCCGCAGCTGGTCGTTGAGGCGAGTAGCGGAACGTCAACCATAGTTATTGCTTATGCACTGAAGAGGTTAGGTAATGGAAATGTCATCGCGCTTGAGCATGAGGCGGAATATGCCGAACGCACGCGGCAGAACATCGCGGCGCACGGTCTGTCGGATCATGCAACGGTTGTCCTAGCACCTTTGGTCATGCAAGAGTGCAAGGGAGAGACCTATGAATGGTATGATCTTTCAAAACTAGAATTGCCTGGCACCATAGATCTGTTATTAGTAGATGGCCCACCGGATACGATACGTCCTATGGCCCGTTATCCCGCAGTTCCGTTGCTTGCGGAATACTTCAGTGCGAAGATCGGCGTGTTCCTTGATGATGGTGGTCGCGAAGATGAACGACGTACGGCGGAGCAATGGGCAAGTGAATTCAATGCGCATTCATCCGAATATCTCTACCTTGAAAAAGGAGGTTGGCTGCTGCGTTTCCATAAATGATCGGCACATCAATAAGGTCCATCGGTCTTGTTCTGATTGCCAATGATCGTCCTTGACCTCATCTTCACGCCATGACCGAATTGTTGATCTGCACAGGAAATCCCGGAAAGGTTGTTGAACTGAAGGACCTACTTCCCGCCTCTTTCAAGCTATTGATGCTCACGGATGTGGGGTTGCCAACTGATCTGCCAGAAACAGGAAGAACATTGGAAGAGAACGCCTTACAGAAAGCGCGTTTTGCATTTGAACGAACGGGGCTGACATGCGTTGCCGATGACACCGGGTTGGAGGTAAGCGCGCTGAATGGTGCGCCAGGTGTTTATTCGGCGCGTTATGCAGGTGATGCGAAGGATCCGAAGGCGAACATGACCAAGCTACTTCTGGAACTTCGCGGCAAATCAGATCGCACTGCCCGGTTCCGAACTGTAATGGCGTTAGTGAGCAAAGAAGGTGAGCATGAATTCATAGGCGAGGTAAAAGGTCGTATCACGGAGGCTCCACGTGGGAGCTTAGGCTTTGGTTATGATCCGATCTTCTTGCCTGAAATGAGCGACCTTACGTTCGCGGAGCTGGAGTCCAAACAGAAGAATGCGATCAGCCATAGAGGCAATGCCGTATGGAAATTGGTGCGTTTTCTTCACGAGCAAGGACGATGAGCTGGGTCAGTTCAACGTATCGTGGACCCACGGATAATTAGGATCAACCGATCAGTTCTGCAACGATCCCATTGACCACCTCTTCGACGCTAAGTCCTGCCGCACGGATCATTTTCGGGAAAATGCTGGCCGGGCTGAAGCCTGGCGTTGTGTTCACTTCGATGGTGACAACTTCAGTGCCCGTCCAAAAATGATCGACCCGTACCATTCCTTTACAGTTCAAGGCCTCATAGATCGCTGAGGATCGATCCTGGATGGTCCGGGTTACGTCTTCAGGAATATCCGCAGGCACTATCTCTTGCGTATCAGCCGCGTGATATTTGGCTTCATAATCAAAGAAATCGCGACTGGTCTTGATCTCGCAGATCGGCAGCGCTCTTACTTCTCCTTTCAATCGGACCACACCACAGGTCAGTTCACGGCCGGTGACCATTGCTTCGCATAATACAGCACTGTCCTCGGCAAATGCCAGAACCAATGCAGGTGCCAGTTCAGCTTCGGTCTTCACCTTGCTAATGCCTAGACTACTGCCACTGTTATCGGGTTTTACGAAACAGGGGAGGCCAATATCCTTAAGAATTCGTTCTTGTGTCTCGTCATACTGGTCATGGATCAGAAAGGATGGAGCAACCGGAAACCCGAATTGCCGCAAAAGACCCGTTGTGCTGAATTTGCTCATGGTCAGTGCCATGCACAACACGCCACCGGTCTGATACGGAATGGCCATAATGTCCAAATAACCTTGGAGCTTCCCATCCTCGCCAGGCGTTCCATGAATCGCAATTAATGCCCCATCGAAACGTTCAAGACCATTTCCTCGATCCGCGGAGAAAGTGCCGCGATCAAAGGTCAGAACGTTGCCATCCGACGTTTCACAGGTCCACTTGGTGCGATCAAGGGTAACAAAGGCAGCGTCGTATCTGGACCTGTCCAAGGCACCCATCATGGTTGCAGCGCTCTGTAGACTGATCACTGACTCGCCAGTGTATCCGCCACGCAATATGGCAATGAATGGAAGGGTTGTGCGGGCCATGTTCAACGATATGGAGCAAAGGTTGGGTCCGATGAGGTCCTAGTGCATAACGCAATGAAGAAGTGTCAACGTCTGGTTGTGAATGGAGAGCAAACGCCACGCAACTATCTTAGCCGCCTTATTGCGCAGACCTGATACTGCGTTGATAAGCTAGGTTGGTCATGTTGCGGAATCCACTTTTCAAATTTCTATTACCGCTCCTCGCAGTAGGTATTATCCTGTTCGGTGGCTGGCTTTGGCTTCGGAACTACACGAAGCACAATGATGCTCGACGGGTTCCGGATATGAAGGGACTCTTTTTCGAGGAAGCTCAGAAGATGTTGGCGGAGAGGGACCTAACTGGATCGGTAATCGATTCGATCTATACGGATGATGTGCCTAAAGGAAGTGTTGTGGACCAGGATCCCGCAGCAGGATTGGACGTTAAGCCAGGCCGTAAGATCTACTTGGTATTGAATGCAAGTCAGGCCAAAATGATCAATATGCCCAAGCTTGTTGATCTGAGCAAACGGCAAGCAATATCGGTCATGGACATCATCGGGTTGAAAGTGGAAGAATTGCAATATCGTCCGGATCCGTGCGTGGATTGTGTTATCGCTCAAGTTTATAAAGGCAAGCCGATCCTGCCTGAAAGCCGCATCCGTCGTGGGGAAGCAATTACACTTGTGTTAGGTCAAGGGCAGAATGGTTCACGCGTTCCAGTGCCGGATCTACGCGGTCTTACCAATGCTGAAGTTCAGGCCGTATTGAACATGTCCAGTTTGAATTTGGGAGTTATCGCAACATGCGATGGATGCAATACGGGCGGTGATTCTGCGTTCGCGAGGGTGCGGAGACAATCCCCAGGTGCTGGAGCAAACAACATGATCTCACTAGGAAGTACGATCGATATTTGGCTAACAGCGGATACTACAGGGTTGCATCCGGATGCCGATCGTTCCATTTCAAAAGACAGTACCAATGCGAGTAACTAAGACCCTGGTAGTAATGGCACTCAGTGCCTTATCGCTTTTCGCTAATGGACAGGGCGAAGTGGTATCTCCCTTATCGGCAAGGCCGTTGGAACAACCGGAGGGGTACGCCAAATCCATGCATCACACGCATTTCAATTATCAATTCGAAACACAATCGTTGCCATTGATGGACGATTTTTCCATAGATCGGACCCGAAAACTATGGGCATCGCCTACGGATCCCGGAGTAACCTTGGACCAAACGATCTATGCATTGGAGGTTGCTGGTGTTTCGGAATTCGATATGACCTTCGCAACGGATACGACATTCTACTACACGATAGATGCACAGGATCCCCCGGTGACCACACGCATTGCGTTACCAAGTTTTATCGTCACTGTTCTTGATCTGGAAGTATACCCACCCACGGAGACCATGGTCACGGCATGGCCACCTTATTCGGTCTTCGATACGTTGGCCAGCCCGCCGAACGATACGGTGTTCCAGTTGACGCCGGCATTGGTTCAGGATTCCCTACTGGTCTATACAGTTCCACCTGTTGGAGGAACCTATATAATGAACGGAGTTTCCACGCCCTTGATCCTTTGGGCAGATGATGACGTGTACATCAACGATACTTATCCGGTAGACCCACCTACGATCGGCGTAGCCACTTTCGACGGTCTTTCCAGAACGGGGTATCCATACAATTTCCAACAATACACGGCATACGGTATTGCGGATCACATGACCTCGGTACCGATCAACTTACAATATTCCCCGGCCGATTCTATCTACTTGAGCTTCTTCTATCAGAACCAAGGACTAAGTGGCGATGGTGTCGTTCAGCCCGGAGATAGTCTGGCGGTCGAATTCTATGCCCCTAATGAAGATGTATGGGTGCGTGTATGGCGTAAGAAATATGAAGCGATAACAGATTTTCAACAAGTGCTGATCCCGATCATACAGGACCGGTTCTTGAAGAACGGGTTCCGAATGCGCTTCCTGAACTATGGATCGCTGAGTGGTTCATTCGATCACTGGCATTTGGATTATATGCGCTTGGGAGCACAGCGTACGTACAATGATGTTACTTTGGTGGATGTTGCGTACGAGTATCCCGAGAATACTTTGTTGAATACGTACACTTCTGTACCATTCACCAAATATGCCCAAGCACCGAGCGCGCTCATGGTTCCTTCAGTTGGTGTTGAACAGTGCAACCTGGATGTGAATGATGCTTTCATAACGTTTGGAATGACTGCTTCACTTACGGATGGATCAGGTGCGACCAATATTTTTAACGGAACCAATACCATGAACAATGCATCGAGTTGTTTCGTGAGCCAGCATGGAGTGAACGATAGCATGTTCACATACGACACAAGCCTTTCAACCGACGCCGCATTCTGGAAAGTGAAATTCTGGACCATGGCAACACCGGATATAAATAGTTACAACGATACCACATCGTTCGTTCAGGTTTTGAGTAACTATTATGCTTATGATGATGGTTCGGCAGAAGCGGGGTATAGTCTAGCTAGCGCTGGAGCGAAGGTGGCATTGCAATACGATCTTCTTGGGGGCGATTCGCTACGGGCAATCCGCATGTACTTCAACCCTGCGGCTAACCCTCCAGGAGATACGCCACCCTATGATGGTCTGTTCCTGCTAACGGTCTGGTCGAGTATTTCACCGGAGGTGATCCAGCATCAGAATTTCACATTTGACAGCCCGGAATACCGGCAGGATGGGGTCGGCTACTTTGTGGAGTATCCTTTGGATACCGCGATATACGTTGATGGTACGATCTACATCGGATGGGTACAGACGAATAACACCAAGATGTACTTGGGACTTGATCGTAACACCGACAATAGCAACAAAGTTTTCTACAAGACCGGAACAGCTTTTCAGCCGTCCACGATCCCAGGGTCATTAATGATGCGTCCGGTAATGGTAGCTACCTATGATCCATGGATCGGCATTAATGAGACGACCGGTCAGCAAGAAATTCAACTCTATCCGAACCCTGCGAACAACACCATTACCATTCGAACAAGTGAAGATCCAGGACCCAATGCAATGGTGCAATGCATTGATGCTATGGGCCGAATTGTTCACCAGGAACGCTATGTAGTGAACGGTACGCTCGAAACAAGTGCGTTTGCAGACGGAATCTATGTGATCCGTGTGAACGACGAGGACGGGCGTTCGATCGCAATGGGACGAGCAGTTATCCAACATTGAATATGTCGAACGAGAACGATGCCTTGGGAGAGGAACAAGAGCTTTACGAACACCATCGCATTGTTTGTGACCCAGGTCAATCCCTGTTGCGGTTGGATAAATACCTCTTCGATCGCTTAGCGAACACATCACGTAATCGGATCCAGGTCGCGGCCAAAGAAGGCAACGTGCTGGTGAACGGCAAAGCTGCAAAGCCAAGTCAAAAAGTAAAGCCCGGTGATGAGATCAGTATCGTACTGCCTTATCCGCAGCGCGATACCGAAGTATTACCAGAAGATATTCCGTTGAACATTATCTATGAGGATGATCACATTCTCGTACTCGACAAACAAGCTGGATTAGTTGTTCATCCCGGCCACGGTAATTGGACCGGCACTCTGGTGAATGGCCTTTTGTTCCACCTTGGAAAGAACCTGCCATCCACACCGGGCGCGCAGATCCCACGCCCGGGTCTTGTGCATCGCTTGGATAAGGACACCAGCGGCGTAATGGTGGTTGGTAAGACCGAGGAAGCGCTAACACACCTAGCACGACAATTCTTCGATCGCACGAGTGACCGCAGATACAATGCATTGGTCTGGGGTGATTTCGATGAGGACGAAGGTGTAATTGAAGGTCATATCGGTCGGTCGCCAAAGGACCGAACGGTGCAGTTCGTTTACCCGGATGGTGATCAAGGAAGATCAGCACTTACGCGTTGGAAGGTGATCGAACGGTTCAGGTATGTGACATTGATCGAGTGCAAATTGGAGACCGGTCGTACCCACCAGATCCGCGTACACATGCAGTATACCGGCCACCCGTTGTTCAACGACTCTGCTTACGGAGGTGATAGGATCCTCAAAGGCACTACATTCACGAAGTACAAGCAGTTCGTCATGAACTGTTTCAAGGAGTTACCGCGACAAGCCTTGCACGCTCGTACCTTGGATATCGATCATCCGTTCACCAAGAAGCGAATGCATTTCGAGAGCCTATTACCTGCTGATATGACCGCCGCTATTGAACGTTGGCGGTCTTACACCACCATCAAAGGAATGGATAATGATGATGAGGAACCATTGGACAAGGAGGCGTTGAACAATATGAAGTAGTGTGGTGTGCAGATCCACAAGCAGCATGACCATGCTAAGAAGATTTCTGATTATATCAGCATTATGTTCTAACATAGGTGTCTACGCACAGGATATTCCAAATGGTGGTTTTGAATTGTGGGATTCCACCTTCTTCGATATAGGTTATTATTTGCCTCCTGTAGGTTGGTTTTGGGGGCATCAAGGTCCTTCTTGTGTCCCTTTTAATGCATTGGCAGTGCCAGATTCGAGCGCTTACAGCGGGTATTTCAGTGTCAAATTAGAGAACTTCGTTTGTGTGAATGACCTTGGAAACGCATACCTCGCGGTAGGGAATTTATACACTGGTGTATATGCTCTCCCTCCATTTGATAATGCATTTTCAATTTTAAGCCGTCCAGAAACGTTGGAATTCCACTATAAATTCCATCAGGAAGGTGAAGACTCCGCTTATGTGCGTGTGATGCTGTTGAATTATGATAGCCTGACTCCAGGGCTAAACTTTAATCAACGATTTGATACCATCGCTTTTTCCACAGGATATATACATGAAGAGGCCACTTCATTCACTCCGTTCAGTGTGCCGATCAACTACTTGAGCAGCGATAATGCAGCCTTAATGCATATCTATTTCTCCACGAGCAAAACGCTAACAGAAGGCCACCTTGGCAATACTCCACCGAACGTGTATGCCTATCCAGGTACTGCGCTGTGGTTGGATGATGTGCATCTAAGTGGCGGTGATGTGGGTGTATCTCCAGTGCATGCTATGACAAGAACAGCAGTATACCCGAATCCAGCGCATGATCTGATCCGCTTCAACCTTCCAAGTTCAAAGGTAATGCTGTATGATGGACAAGGTTGTGTCGTTAGATCATCTGGGCTTTCTAACAGTCTAAGTATGGACATAACCGGTCTGAGCCAGGGTCTCTATGTATTGGAACTGATACTTCAGGACGGCACTGTGATCCGGGAAAGGATAGTGGTGGAATGATCCAAGTGAGCTGATCTTGTACTCCAATTGTATTCGAAGTAATACCATTTGTTATGCGAATAGGTATGATCAACCGCGTTGCCACATATTCACCAACATGGTGATCAGCAACGCCGTTCCAAACACCCAGAAATACATTTTCCAGTAGGACCGTTGTTGATAGAATCGTTTATCGTATGCGCCCTGTTGGGTAAGTGAGTGCCACAGCCAATGCATTGGCCAGACCACGATCACAAAGGCAAGACCATAAATGAATACGAGCAAGAGGAACAGCTGTGTCATACCGGTTCTCCAATGCGGATCACCTTACCGCTATCCGTCCGTGCAAACGAACGTAGAGCGCGCACACGTCGAGGCAATTCATGCGGATCCAATACATGCATGAGCTTGTCCATAACCTCGGGAAGCACAATGTCCGCTGGTTCGTTGGCTTCAAGTACCAGGCAAACGGCTTGTCCCATTTGGTCATCCGGAGTTGACGTGAAGTAATGTGGATAGGGGATCACACCAGCTGTGCGTGTTTCCAATTGTTCCGGGAAGATCTTTTTGCCACCGCTCAAGATCACGTTATCCCATCTGCCGAGCCATCGGAACGTTCCATCATCGATCAGCTCCACGATGTCATTGGTCACATGTTGTTTTACTGAAAGATGCGGTGTGTTCACTACGAGACAACCGCGGAGATCGCGCTCGAACGAACAGTTGCCGATCGCACGAAACGGCATATCGGCGTATGAAGAAATTCCAGCAGGTCCTTTCTTGTTCGCTGCGGAATTCAATGGCCTGATGGCGACATGAGTAACTGTCTCGGTACTTCCGTAGCTCTGATGAACGGCAGTTCCTAGATCGCGAATATCCTCGATCAACGCGTTGCTTACAGGTCCGCCGCCGAGCAGGATGGTCCCGAATTGCAGTTCAATGCGTTCCCGATCCTCCTGAACGCCACGATGCAATTGCAACGGCACCATTGCCGCGAATTTGAATCGATCTTTCTTTTCTAATTTTTCCAATATGGATCCTCGCGGATCGATCACATGCAGGTCCAAGCCGAGCACCATCGCACGCACGATCATCATCTTTCCTGCGATGAACTCGCCCGGAAGGCACAGCAATACGCGTTCACTTGCCTTAAGGTCGAATGTTCTGGCTGTCAGTTTTGCGCTTGCCACCAAGTCCCGACGAGGTATCTGGATCAGTGAGGGTGACCCCGTGGTACCGCTGGTGTGTGCCTGAAGGGCTCTGCTTTTATATGTTGCGAGCTCGATCAATAGGTTGCTGATCGGCCCGGCCCATTTACCTGAGTTGGGGTCCATGGCCATAAGTTCCGCATAGTTGATCAGGTCTTTCCCTACCAACAGTTCGCCATCCAAGAGCAGCCTATCGAACACGAATGCCATGAGCAGCGAAGTTCGGTACTAGAAATCGAAGCGGCTAAGATCCCATTGTTTTTCTGGCCTGTACCACAGCGCGCCGCCTTCGGTCTCCAACGGCGACGGAACATTGTTCTGATACACTTTTCCTGTGCCCAAGCCCTGTGGTACCGATACATTCAACGTTGCTACCCACTGTGCAATAGCATTCAGTCCAATGCTACTTTCCAACGCCGAGGTAACCCACCAACCAATGTTACGCGCTTGAGCAAGATCGATCCATTCTTGGGCCGCTGCCCATCCACCCACGAGGCTCGGCTTTATCACGATATGCTGTGGCCTGACCAACTCCAATAACTGGATCTTCGCATCCCGGTGGTTAACGCCGATCAGGTCTTCGTCCAGCGCGATCGGAATGGGAGTTGCAGAGCAGAGTTCGGACATGGCTTCGTACTGCCCCGGAGGTATCGGTTGCTCAATGCTCTCAATTTCCAGATCGGCCAACTGTTGCAAGATCTCTATCGCATTGCGCGCATTGAAAGCGCCATTGGCATCCACACGCAAAGCGATATCGCTCGCTGAGAACTCTTTGCGAACGGACTTCAGAAGTTCCAGTTCGTCATCGATCCCAAGAGCTCCGATCTTCATTTTAATGCAACGGTTGCCTCCTTCGATCTGTTCGCGAAGGCGTTTCCGCATGGTGTCCTTATCACCCATCCAGACCAGGCCATTGATCGGTATGCCGCTTTGCCCAATGGTGAAGGTCGAAGGGAACATGAGCTTCGTATCACCAACTTTCAGATCTTTTAGAACTTGTTCCACTGCGAAACGAACACTCGGAACGGGAACAAGATCCGTGATCAGTCGATGCTCCCAATCACTCGTCCGTGCGCAGAGTTCGGCAAGTTTCGTACGCACCTGTTCCGGGCTTTCTGAACTGTGCCCTGGAAATAGTGCAGCCTCGCCAATGCCTTTTATTTCTGGGCGATCAGTATGCCACGCGATCAAATACCAAACAGTTCGCGCGTTGATCGTACCCTTGGATGTACCCAACGGAAAGGCAGGCTCTAACGTGCGTTCTATCCACCGTGCGTTGATCATAGGTCAAGGACTAAGCCCAACGAAAATGCCAGTGCCAAAAAGAAGGTGCCAAGAGCAAGGACCTTCAATTGTGGATCCAGGGCACGAGGCTCCTTATTCGCACCAACGATCTTTAAATGAACGAAAAAGAGAAGCAGAACAGGTACATAGATCCATGCTAACAGCGAGTGATAGGTCAGTGCAGTAAACGCGAACAAACATGCAATTCCGATCATGATCAGCGCGGTATGGTAGCGCTTGGCTGAAGCAGAACCCATGCGAACGACAATGGTTCGTTTACCACTATTAGCATCGTTCTCAATATCGCGCATGTTGTTCAAATTGAGAACGCCCACACTGAACATACCGAAAGCGATCGCTGGTAATAGGAGTAACGTACTAAATGCTTGTACATGCAGATAAACGGTTCCAAGAACACCGATGATCCCAAAGAACAGGAACACACTAACATCACCAAGGCCAGCATAGCCGTAAGGTTTACTGCCGAACGTGTAGCGCACTGCCGCACCGATCGCTGCAATACCCAGGATCAAAAAGGTCAAGGTGGAAGCCGAAAGTCCGAACGCGGAAACGATCAATGCCAATCCACTTACGAACGCCAAAATGCCACAGATCCAGAGAGCTCGCAACATGGCTGTAGGCGAAATAGCACCGCTCTGTACTGCACGCTGCGGCCCAACGCGATCAATATTATCCGTACCGTGCTGGTGATCGCCGAGGTCATTGGCCAAGTTGCTCAGGACCTGCAATAGAACAGCAGTAACCAACGCCAGCACAAGAACGAATGGTTTGAACGTGTAGCCATTGATCACTTTACTCGCATGGAATGCGATACCACTCCCCACAACAATGCTGCTCACCGCCAAAGGCAAAGTGCGCAATCGAAAAGCATGGATCCAAGCGTTCATGTTTCTGCACTGATCACTTTGGCTTCCGGATATTTATAGCAGATTGCTCCAATTGCCTGCTGCTATTCAGATCATAACAATCATGTCTTTCCGCGTATGTCACTCCGGGCCACGACCCGGAGAGCGTTCTATTATCGTCAAGGAAACTTCTGGAATTTCTGGAAATCCGGTGTTCGTTTCTCGAGAAAAGCGTTGCGTCCTTCTTGTGCTTCGTCCATCAGGTAGTACATCAACGTTGCGTCACCTGCAAATTCCATCAGGCCACGTTGACCATCGAGTTCAGCGTTCAAGCCGCGCTTGATCATGCGCAGAGCAAGCGGGCTCCGTTGCATCATGATGCTGCACCATTCAACGGTGGTGTCCTCCAATTCCGCAAGCGGAACAACCTTGTTCACCATGCCCATATCCTCCGCTTCTTTTGCTGAATACTGTAAGCAGAGGAACCAGATCTCGCGTGCTTTTTTCTGACCAACATGACGTGCCAGATAGCTACTTCCGAAGCCTGCATCAAAGCTGCCAACCTTCGGACCGGTCTGCCCAAAACGGGCATTATCAGAGGCGATAGTAAGGTCGCAAACGACATGCAGAACGTGGCCACCACCAATTGCAAAACCGTTCACCATGGCAATCACCGGCTTTGGTATCTCCCTGATCTTCTTGTGCAGGTCCAATACATTCAATCGCGGAATACCATCTGTGCCGATGTAGCCTCCGCGACCCTTCACGTTCTGGTCGCCACCACTGCAGAATGCTTTATCACCCTCACCGGTGAATACCACGACGCCGATCGCTGGATCCTCGCGCGCGATCTCCATCGCATCGATCATTTCGGTATTGGTCTCCGGACGAAATGCATTGTACACTTCTGGTCGGTTGATGGTGATCTTTCCGATCCCCTCGAAGAACTCGAAACGGATATCGGTATATTTTTTAATCGTCTTCCACTCGCGTTCTGCCATTTTCGTTACGTTCACTTAATAAACCTTTACGTCTCTTAATTCTGATGTGTCGTTCACTTCTTCAACTCTTCAGTTCCTCTCAATCTCAAAAAATAGTCACGCAACACCTTCGGCGATAGTTCGGCATCGGTGATCACGTGAAGCACCCCTGGTCTAGTGTGTTCAGCGTATAGTGCGTCCAATCCTGTCATAAGCGACGCATGGTCCGTCGCAGCATAATAGGGTAGATCGTATGACTTTACGAGCGCTTCGATCTTGCGTTGATGTGGACTATCGAACCAATGCAAAAGTGCGGGATCGCGATCCGGTCCCTCGATGTAGCGGAATATATTTCCACCTCCATTGTCGATCACGATCACGCGAAGGCTCGGACTTAGGTTCGCATTCCAGAACGCATTGCTGTCATAGCAGAATGCAACATCACCTGTGATCAAGGTTGTTGGATGCTTCGTTGCAAAAGCAGCGCCAACGGCCGTGCTGGTACAACCATCAATTCCGCTGGTTCCACGATTGCTGAAATAGCGATGGTTGTGGGTGCGTTCGAACAGCTGAGCGTAACGGGTCGGTGTGCTGTTCGCAAGATGTACATCGCTGCCATTCGGGATCCGTTCCATCAACGCATGGAAAACGGTAAGGTCGCAAAAAGGCGCTGTGGCAAGTATCCGGTAGTGCACTTTCGTAGTGGCTTCATCAAGTGCATTCCACTGCGCGGCGTAGCACTCTGGAGTGTAATCCACGGGCATCTTCAAATGCTCCATGATCGAACGCACCGTATCCGAAACCTGTGCGAAGAACACTTCCGGTGAAACTGCGATATCGTGGGTCAAGCTCTGGTAGGTATCGAAATGGCGCTGTCCGTTATCGATATGCCAATGCAGTTCCGGAGACCATTGGCGGAGCAAGGTTTTAATTCGTTTGCTCACGATAGCGCCACCAAAGGTGATGAGCACCTCAGGTTTCAGAGTTTCCGAGTTCTCGTCATTAACTCCTTCGATCACACGATCGATGCCGGTAATGAATGCATCATCATCCAAGTTCGATGTCGCTTCGGTATGAATGGAGATCTGTGGCAGCGCAGCGAGTTGTTGTAATTGCTTTCGCATACCATCACTCCACACACCTTGGCCGGCGAGGATCAAGATCTTCTTCTTGGCAGCGATCTGCTTGATCAACCAACGTGCATGCTCAGGCAGCACGAAGCTCTCGGTCATTATCTGTGCGATAACGCGAGCAGGTTGCGCGATCTCATCCACGGTGCCATACAGCGGTTCGGCGAACGGCACATTCACATGCACAGGACCCGGAACCGGGATCAGGGTATGGTCGAAGGCTTCATTGATGAGCCTTCCACAATTCCAACGCGCCAGCTCATCCGTAAGTATGCGGGGCAGTTGCACGCTGCGCTTCATGTGAAGAGCCAATACGCCTTGTTGCCGAATGGCCTGTCCTTCACCTTGGTCCACCCATTCTTCCGGACGGTCCGCGGTGATCACCAAAAGTGGAATGCGTTGATAGAATGCTTCGGCAATGGCTGGTCCATAATTCAGTACAGCGCTTCCAGAAGTACAGATCAAAACTACGGGAGCATGTAATTGTTGGGCCATCCCTAGAGCAAAGAATGCGGCACTGCGCTCATCGATCACCTGTAGGCATTCGATCTCCTTTCGCGAATTGAATGCGATCACCAAAGGCGCGCTACGTGAACCAGGACTGATCACTGCATAACGGACGCCTTTTTCGGCACAAAGCCTTGCCAGCTCAGCGGCGGCGTAATGGTCACTAGTTGGCATCGGCGTGCGAAGATACCGGACGCGGCAACGCCTCCAGCAACTTGAGCCAGGTTTGTGCTTTGTTCGCGGTTTCCTCCCACTCGTTCCTTGGGTCACTGTTCTTCACGATACCAGCGCCAGTAAATAGCGTAGCCGATCCATTATTGATCTTCATACAGCGCAGGTTAACAAAGAGTTCCGTCTCCCCATCAGCACTCCAAGGTCCCCAGAATCCACTATACAATTGACGCTTGTGTTGTTCAATTGAAAGTAGGTGCTCGTGTGCTGCTTTACGAGGTGTACCGCATACTGCGGCTGTTGGGTGTAATGCAAGGACCAGGTCCGCGAGAGACCGCCCTCCCAGATCCGCTTGTATGGTTGTGCGCAAATGGGCCAAATTGCCTGCACCGATGACCTCTGGACCATACGTATGCGTTTCCCGAAGACCAAGGTTGATCATAGTGCCGAGTATCCCTGTAGTGACCAAGGCTTGTTCATGCCGCTCTTTTACGCTCCATTCGTCCGGGTCATTCGGCGCATCATCCGCTCTACGCGTAGCGGCCATGGCATCAACGCGAACGGTATCTTCCAAAGCACTCATGAATCGCTCAGGCGAAGCACCTATCCATGTTCCGTGATCAGGGGTGTGGACCAAGGCCACGAAAGCCTGAGAATAAAGATCCAATGACGTTAAAAAAAGAGCAGGAACGGACTCAGCGTCCAATGGTGTTGTAACGGTCCGGGATATGACGACTTTTTCAAGCAGTCCTTTGTCTATGGCATCCAACGCATTACTCACTGCATATTCGAAGTTCCTTTGGTCAACATCCGTTCCTGGTTCCGTTACGGTTGTTCGAGTGCCTTCAAATTCCGGGAAAAGGTCACAATCGGCCTGCGGGTCCACGATCACAAGATCTTTATCCGCACGAATGAATTGAATACGTGTCGGGTCCAGCTCGAATGGGGCCAATAGGAATACCTCGTTCAATTCATATAGAAGCGATCGGTCCACGCTGTCCAGTTCCGGGGTTCTTTGTACCCAGAGTTCGATCGGTTTTCCCGGCCTGCGGAAACAGGCGAAAGTGAGTCCACGTTCAAGATAATTTGCCAATGCTGCCTGTAGTCCGCTATTCATTTCTCCGTTTTCTTGGTCAACGCAATGATCATGATCACCAGCCGACAAACCGCCACAAGTTCATTCGCATCATTGGTCACTTTAAAATCCCAAACGTGTGTGGTTCGTCCTTTATGCAAAAGTGTTCCGGTGCAAGTTACGTATCCGGACCGCACGCCCTTCAGATGGTTCGCATTCACCTCAATGCCCACCACGCCATGGGTTTTCATATTGATCAAAAGGGAAGAACCCATGCTACCTACCGTCTCTGCAAGCGCGGCAGTAGCGCCGCCATGAAGGAGGCCCATTGGTTGATGCGTTCTGGCGTCAACAGGCATTCTGGCCGCAAAGGTCCCAGGTGGGCTCGCTATGAATTCCATCCCCAAAAGTTCTACCAACGAGTTCTTGCGCATGGCATTGGCTTTCGCAACGAGTTCAGGAGTGAATGACATGCCGTAAAGGTAAACGGGGTTACTTTGTAACGAAGGACAAATGGAAGAGAAACGGATCTTGCTGGTTGAGGACGAAGAGTCTCTTAGGCTTACATTGAAGCTCAATTTCGAGTTGGAGGGTTATGCTGTCACTACGGCGATCACCGGCCCGGAAGGATTGGAGCGGATGCGTGGTGCACATTTCGACCTGGTGATCATGGATGTTATGTTGCCCGGTCTGGATGGCTATTCAGTGGTAGAGACCATTAGGCTGGAGGGTGATACGACACCGGTCCTGTTCCTTACTGCGCGGATCGCTCCGGCGGACCGGATCCGAGGATTACGTACTGGCGACGATCATTTGGGAAAACCATTCGAATTGGAGGAATTGTTGCTTCGTGTTGCTAATTTGATCCAGCGGTCCACTGGTAATCAGGCCCATCCCGTTGTCAGTACTTTTGATTTCGGTGTGAATCACGTGGATTTCAACAGTTTTGAGATACAAGGAGTTGATGGAGAGATACGTACTTTGAGCCACCGTGAGATCATGCTCTTACGCCTGCTAACAGAACGGGAAGGGGAGGTTGTTTCGAGGGAAGAGATCCTTCAAAAAGTCTGGGGGTACAACGTATTTCCGACCACCCGTACGGTTGATAATTTCATCGTTGGCTTTCGGAAATACTTTGAACCGGACCCGCGTTCGCCGAAGCATTTTCATAGCATACGCGGTGTGGGGTATAAATTCACGAAGGGATAAATGCCTGTGAATGAGGAGTTCTTGTGACCTCAATAAAAAGTATTCTAAGGAGGCAACCCTAATGCTGCCCATGCGTCTTATTCAACGCAGGACCATTACTTCCTTACGATCCTGCGGTTCCAAATTCCTTGCAGGTTTGTCGAGCAGGGGTCCGCAAGGATCCCTGTTCGGCATTTAAGGGTGTTTCGTCGAAAGGGGTTGCTTAAAGTTGCCGATAGTATTATCTTTCGCCGATCGAATGAAGCAACCCTTTGGTTGTTCCTTCGTCAATCCTGATAGAAACAAACCCCGATCAAACGCTCCATATGAAGCACTCTATCCTACGTATCACCGGTCTTTCCTTGGCAACTGCACTTATTGCCACTAGTGCAATTGCTCAAAGTCCGGTCGACATCGGACTACATCACAACGGAACTATGTTAGAGGTGCATGTGCGCCCACAATCAGATTTCAACGGGATCTTCTCTTCCTTGGTATATACCATTAAATGGGATAGTAATTCTGGCGCAAGTTTGGGTGATGTTACACAAGAACAACCGTCGAGCCAATACATCCCAACAGCAAAGTCGGGTGATACGCACCAAGTGGGTACTACGAACTACCAGGTGTTTGCAGGTTTCGGCATGGCACCAATGAGCAGTGCTTCTGCACAATGGGTAGCAGGGGAGGATTACGTTATCGCTAAGATACCTGTTACAGGAAACGCTGATTTCGAATTGATCAACGATTCATGGACAGGTGAAGTAGTCAACAATGCCAGCTATTATGTTGCACTTGGTGGAGCGAATAGGACCGGTATCATTTATAAGTCGTTGGCCACTGCGGATGAAGATGGGGTAACCATTCTTCCGAATCCTAGCAACGGACAATTCACGTTCAGTTTTAGCAACAACGAGGCCATGGACGTTACTATTGAATTGGTGAATACCCTAGGCCAGACCGTAATGTCCGAAGAGGTGCGCGCCTTGAACGGACCATACCGCAAGGACGTTGATCTGACCTCTGCAAGCAGCGGTCTCTATTACTTGAAGATCAAGCGCGGCGAAGACACTACCACCCACAAAGTGGTGATCCGCTGAACAATTTCGGCATTGAATTGAAAAAGGGGCTCCGGCCCCTTTTTTGTGTTCAGCTAATTTGCAATTATCTTCAGTTGATCATGGGAGATCCACTTTTGCGTTGAATTGGATGTTGAAGAAAAGTTATAGAAACCCGTTCCTTACCCTACAACACAGCATTCGCAATATAGCGCGTTCGCATCATGGGTGAACGGTATGGTCGGGTCCCGCAATTCGTTCACAAGACTGCCTAATAGTGAACCTATCTTCGGTAGCATATCTCGGGTAATATCCTCCGTATTCATGACCTTCAAGAATAACCCATCGCTTTGCGATGCGCGCTGCAAAGGAATAATACCCGTGCGCACCAACGGTACGAGCGGGTTCTGCATCATATAGCACCACGCATAGATCATCAGTTGCAACGCAAAGCGGCGATCGGCATTTAAGGCATCACGCTCCAGGGTGCGCAAGACCAGATCATTGGCCTGAACGCTTCCTGTTTTCAGGTCGAGGATGTGATGGATCCCCTCACGCAGTTCGATGCGGTCGCAACGCCCTTTCAATACCGTTCCATCCGGTAAAGCAGCTTGTACTTCGACCTCCAGATCCAGCACGGTGCTGGGTTGATGTGTTACGCGATCTGCTTCTGCATGAATATACTTCGACATGGCTTGGCCAGCCATTGCAATGCGCAGCTTGAAGTAGCCTTGGTCCAAGGTTGAGTCAGGGAATTTCTTGGACAGTTTTGTGTACAGCGCTTGCTCCGCACCAGTAGCAATTTCTCGCAATTCAACAGCATTCAATTCAATATCCTTGAACGGCGTGAACAGATCTTCCAGAACGCCATGCACTGCATCACCTAACACATCGCTTCCCAGTTTTTCATCAACCTCCTCAGCCGTTCGGATCTTCAGAACGTATTTATAATAGAAGTCGAGTGGACAAGTGAGCCAAGTTCCAAGTGCGGAAGGAGAAAGGCCTTTTTTCAGGATCTCACCAATACGTCCTAGAACAAGGTCATCCTTCGCAACCGAGATCGGTAGCGACCGGCGTGCTGGAAAAGGAGCACTTATGGACTCATGCTCGAAGACCGTGCCACTGGTCCTATCAAGCTCATGTTTCCATTGTGCGATATAACGTGATGGCCCACCAGCGCGTTTTTCGTCAGTGTCGTATACAGATCGCAGGTCGGTTGCGTGTTGGGCAAGTCGATGGAAATGATACGCTGTTATGGATTCGGAATCGCGAGCCAGTTGCAGCTTGTATGCTCGACGAACTTCAAATGGGATCCAACTCTGCTGCGGTGTGTTCCGCGGTAGGGTGCCATCGTTCGCACCGAGCAGAAGAACGTGCGTATGATCGATGGCTCGTGCTTCCAAGAAACCCATGATCTGCATGCCTTGTAAGGGTTCTCCGAAGAACGCCAATTGCTCCTCACGTACCAGCCGTTTCCGCAATTCAGCGTAGCTCTTCAGGTCGATATCGGAAGCACTTGCACGCGCCAAGGCCAGATGCAGTCGACGCTGCAATTTCGCCATTCGGAACAACTGCTCTTGAACCAATTGGTCATTGGATCGGATCTGTTTCGCATAGGCTAGCAAGGCATTGAAACGTTCCGGAAATTCGATCGCTGTTCGGGTCTCCAGTGGTGTAATTGCTTGTCCTAATTCCAACGGTGCATAGAGCCCTTGCTCACTGGCTATTTGCAGGATCACATCCATGTCCGGTCGTGTGAGCTGCAATGTCCGTAGCTCGGCAATGGTCTGGCTGGTGGCTGCGCCTTGGTGCAGGAACGGGTGTAACAGAAGTCGTTCCAACGCATCAAGTTCGTGGCCGGTCGCAGTCGCCTTGGTGTGCAATTGGATGAACGCTTCAGTAAGTCCATGTACTGGGAGTGAAGCGAGTGGCATACCCATGGTGATGTTGATCGGCCCGATATCCGGAGACAATGACTCCAATAAGGGCATTAGGAGGTCCTCATCAGCCAGGATCACCGCAGTGCTCGTCCGTTCTTCAAGCGGAAGTTCTTTTAAGTACTGGGCTGCGTATTTGGCTTGTGCGACTTTGCTCGGTACAGCAATGGATCGGAACCGGCGGGGTAGCGTGTGGATCAGATCCACGGGAGGGATATCACCAGGACCCAGCGCATCAATGGAACGCCGGAGATAGATCCCTGCTTCTTGATCATGATCGTCCAAATAAAATACATCTGCATCCCATGCGAACCGTGCTTTCCCTTCGGTCCGCAGCAGTTTCATAACCGCTGTGGAGGCCGGGTCCAGCGCATTCAACCCTGCGAACCAGACCATTCGCCACGGTAATTTCAATTTCGAAGTTCTGGCCAGATCGGATGCGTGTCGAGCGATAGAGCCACTTGTGCCGATTCCTGCAGCATTCATCCTTCGCACCATTTCCTGATGCAAAAGCCCGGTATTACGCCATTGGTTGATCAGGCGTTGCTGACCTTTGCTGAGTTCTCCTAGTCGTAAGCTCCAACTCTCGATCTCCTCATAACTTCTTAGGTCGCGGTAAAGCTGTTCCAAGTCCAGCAAATGGGCATCCACCTCACTGAAGTCGCGCAGAGTAATGGGTGACCATTGCATGAACTCGGCTATGGGCGCGGCTCGCTCGCCATCTACAGCTTTATGGGCTTCATAAAGCAAGAAGAGCATTTCCATGGTCTGTCCTTGGCGCAGACCGGAGATCTGTTCCATGAACGAACCCATGTCCAACATTTCGGGACTCCAGATCGTTCGTCCGGCGAGTTCTGCTAAGTACTTTCGCAGATAAAGACCGGCACGTCGGCTGGGCAGCACCACGGCGATGGTATCAAGTTCGTGCGCATGGTGTTCCAGCAGTTTCGTAGCAAGCCGATGAAGAAATGGTTCCATGGAAGAGGCGGAAGATAGCGCGTTGAAGGGGTTAGGCGGTGATTACCCGGTCTATCGCAAAATGCAAGGTGGAATACGATTCTACAGGATAGAAAGTGCAACCGCCTTTAGTGAGATCCAATTGATAGGGAATAGGCGGGTGTTGCATTCGGTCAAAGCCACAGCTTATCCGGAAATGGTCCGGATACAGGACATGTTACAAGATACGGGGACATATGATCCATTATCTGAAAAGGCATGGGCCATTGAGTTTGATAAGGTAGTTCCCAGGTCTTGAGCGGAAAGGAATTGGAGTTTCGTTCGGCAACACCTAAATTTATTCCTCCTCCAAGCCCCCGAATTGTCGATCTCGGGCAACGAGGAGCTTACCAAAACTGTCTACAGAGTGTTGATCATGGTTAGGCGTATAACTCTCACGATCCTCAGCGGCCTTTTGGCTCTGATCGGACATGCCACACATATCGTTGGTGGTGAGATGTTCTATGATCATCTGGGCGGCAATACCTATCAGGTAACGTTGGACATGTATCGTGATTGCGGACCGGCGAATACGAACGGGACCGGTTTCGATGCTCAAGTGACCATCGGCGTATTCGATGCCAACGGTGGATGGGTGGATGAAATGATCGTGGACTTCTCGGGTGAGGAAATTATTCCAGTAGTGCTCAATAACCCTTGTTTGGCAGTTCCTCCGAACGTGTGCATCGCTACAGCGCGCTACGTGGCCATATTCAATTTGCCACCGGCTGCGGGTGGTTATGATGTAAGCTATACCCGTTGCTGCCGCAGTCCGAGTGTGCAGAATTTAAGTGATCCGAACGCACAAGGTATTACGACCACCGTGCATATTCCGGGCATTGCGAATGCGGTCAACAGCTCGGCACATTTCAGTGATTACCCACCCGTAGCGTTGTGTGTTGGTGAGGATATGGTATTCGACCATTCTGCGTCGGACCCGGATGGCGATGTATTGGTGTACTCACTCGTATCACCTTATCAAGGTGGCGATGCAATAGACCCGCAACCCGCACCATTCCCACCACCATACCAAACGGTAACATGGTCTACCGGTTATTCAGCAGCATTCCCTATTGATGGTGCTCCGCCATTGGCCATCGATGCATCGACCGGTGAACTAACGATCCATCCAACTGTGCAAGGTGAATTCGCGGTCGGTGTCATGGTTCAGGAACTTCGGAACGGTGTTATATTGAGCGAAACGCGGCGCGATTTCAAGTTCGTAGTGGTGCTCTGCGACATGGATATTTTCTCTGCCGTTCAGGAACAGGATGATTTCTGTAGCGGGCTAGCACTCGATTTCGAGAACGTTAGTGTGAACGGAAGTTTCTGGGAGTGGAATTTCGGTGATCCATCCACAACACAGGACGTTTCCGATGAACTGGACCCTACGTGGACATATGCTGCTCCGGGTACCTACACCATAACCTTGGTAGCGAATCCTGGATGGCCTTGTGCGGACACGAGCACCTCCGTATTCGAAGCACACCTTCCGTTGGAACCGACGTTCGCCACTCCTGAGGTGCAATGCGCTGGTGAGCAGTTGGAATTAGTGGCTTTGGGTAATTTCACATCTGCCGCTGTTGTGAGTTGGGACCTTGGTGCCACTGCTTCTCCGAGCACAGCCACTGGTACAGTCGTGCAAGCCTCCTATTCCGGCCTAGGCCGCTATCCCATTTTGCTTTCTGTTACAGAGAATGGTTGCGAAGCGAGTTATGTGGATTCCGTTTCCGTATTCCCATATCCCACTGCCGATTTTGATAGTGAACGTGAAGCATGTGTTGGTGAGCAATTCGATTTCATGAATAACTCAACGGCACCGACAGCGTTAACCTATTCCTGGGATTTCGGGGATGGTGGAACCTCGTTGGAGGAATCACCAACGTACGAGTACCCCGAAGCAGGAACATATACCGTAAGCCTTACGGTGGCGACCGACAGTGGGTGTATTGCTGAACGTACAATGGTACGACCCGCGCAAATAGTTGTACGTCCTAACCCTGTCGCGGCGTTCAGTGCATTGCCGAATACGGTCTCGCTCTTTGATCCAGCAATTGAAGTTGAGGACTATGCAAGTGGGGCGGTGGATTGGAGTTATTCGATCGAAGACAACATGATCTCTGATCCGGAATTTGAATATCTCTTTGAGGAGGCCGGAGTGCGCACGATCCTACAGACCGTTACTTCCGAATACGGGTGCGTGGATACTACTTCACGCACGGTATTCGTTACGGATCATTTATTCTTTGCTCCAACGGCATTCACTCCGAACGGTGATGGAAAGAATGACACCTTTGCTCCACTGGTGCGTGGCGCACGGTTGTACGAATTGGTCATTTATGATCGCTGGGGTCAAGAGCAGTTCCGTACCACTGATCCACGTGCTGAGTGGTCCGGCGAAGGTTTCATGACCGGCACATTCACGTACATCGCGCGAATTGCGGAGTATGGCTCCTACAGCAAGGAGTACATGGGCCATGTTACGTTGTTGAAGTGATCGCGGATCAGCCTTTACGGATCATGTTCACATGCATGATCCCGTCCCACATATAATCTTCGCTTTTTCGAACATACCCGAAGCGTTCATAGAAGGATTCCAAATACGTCTGTGCGGCCAATGCGGAACGGTCGGTACCGAAATTGTCGCGTAATGCGCGTAAAGCGATATTCATCATTTCGGAAGCGAAGCCCAAGCCTCTTTCATTAGTGCGCACCACGATCCTTCCAACATGTGGAAATCCATCTGATCCAGCTGGAAGTATCCGTGAACAAGCCACGAGTTCCGCTTTATCATTATGTCCAAGAATGTGGATGGCGATCGGGTCTTGACCATCGATCTCATTGTAGATACATTTCTGTTCCACCACGAAAACATCTTCTCGTAACCGCAACATATCGTGCAGCTCGGTCAGTGATAAAGCATCGAACGGTTTTATGTTCCAATTGATCTTCATGATTCCACGAGTTGTAGCGATCTATCCAGAACGTAGAGCAAAGCACCTTCCACCTTCGCATGGCCCAGCTCCCGCAAGTATCCCATGTAGGAGCGGACTTGGTCATGATGGTCAGGTGAAGGTTGACCTGTCTTGATATCCAATATCCTCACATGATCACCATCAAAAACCACGCGGTCCGGGCGTTGTGATCTTCCATTAGAGACAATGATCGTTGCTTCATTTCTAACGGTCAGGCCCTTTTTGAACCACGGGTCAAGTTCGGTAGAAGACAGTAGTTCTGAAAGTTCGATCTTGAGTTCTTGAGCTACTTCGTAGGTAATGGATCCAATGGCCAAAGCTTCTTCAAATGCAATTTCAAGATCATCGGGTGTGGCGATCCGGGCCAATAGCTCGTGTATTGCATTTCCATAGGAACGGTACGGGTCCGGATCAGTTGGTTCCCACATATCAGGAGCCTCCATGCGCATCACCAAGGAAGCAGTATGGGCAGGATCTGCAACATCCCTCAATGTTCGATGTAGAGCCGCAGCTTGCGTTTTCCAAGGCTTTTCACGGATGCCATCCTCCAAGATCTGTTCCTGACCATGTTCTGCAATGAAATTCAGCAACTCCTTCGTTGTACCATCGGCGTTACCCTCAGGAACCAAGGAGTACAACCGTTGTTCCGGTCTTGTAAATGCTACGTACAGAAGATTGATCGCATCCAGTTGTCTCAGCGTTTCTTCTTCGAGCAATTCCGGAAGTTCGGCAGTTCGCAAAGCGGCGGATTCGCGTACAAGGGCGATCGGTGTATCCGGCACCGCATCCCCAGGATCCACCCAGAAGCATTCACCGAAATTGCCGCGTGTGGTCATGTTCGCGTTGGGTACGATCACCACGGGGAATTGAAGCCCTTTGGATTTGTGGACCGTAAGTACTTGCACTGCATTTCCATTTGCGGGCGGGGCGATGCTGCGGTCCTTTCCTGCACGTTCCCAATGGGCAAGAAAGCCACCGATATCCTGACCATGTTGCGTGCTGAATGCCTGTACTTCATCGATCAGCGCTAACACCGGTGCATCTTCCGCTGGCAGAATTCCATTCGCTCGTGCAAGCTGCGCAACCAATGAGGATAGTGTTGTTTTCAGTGATGGTGAGCCATGGCTCGATAACCATTTTCGGAGGTCTTTTACAGGGTTAGGTAGTGCAGTTGTCCCAACTACAGGTGTTGCGAAATGAACACCTTCAAGTGCAGCGAGTATCGCTTGGAATTGAATTGCTCGCGTCGCCGCCGCTACATCACCGGTATGCAAAAAGCGCAACAGTTCAACCAATAGCTCCACACTATTATCTCCTCCAAGCTTTAATCCATCAGGTGAAACAACAGCATGTCCATTGGCGACCAAGTGATGCGCCACGGGACCTCCTAACGATCTACCACGCACGAGAACGGCAATGTCGCCGGGCGAGAAACCGTCATCGATCGCTTCTTGGACGCACTTCAATGTGAAGTCAAGAAATGCTTTCGAACGTTCTTCTCCTTTCACATCCTTTGGAAGGACTCTGATCTGGACCAGCCCGGGTTCTTCGCGGCTCGTTTCCTGATCGTGTCGTGCATAGACCGATCGTAGATCTTCCGCGAGCAGAACACTCAATGGTGCAAAGAGGTTGTTGTTGAATGCAACGATGGAGCCAGCGGATCGTCGATTGAATGCTAGTCGTTCACCTTCGTTGAAGTATCGCTGAAGTGTGTCTTCTCGTTCAATTTCCAAAGGTTGGTCACCTCTTCCGAATATCTTTGGTAGTTGCGTGAACAAGCGTACCTCACCATTGCGCCAACGATAGATCGCCTGTTTGGCATCACCCACTAGTAGCGCACTGCCACCCGTGGAAAGTGCATTATCGATAAGTGGTAATAACGCTTGCCATTGCAACAATGACGTATCCTGGAATTCATCGATCAAAAAATGGGAATACCGTTCGCCCATGCGCTCATAGATGAACGGGACAGGTTCATCCTTAACGACTTCGGAAACCTTTCGTGTGAGATCACTGAAGAATGCTACGCCGTCCTCGCGCTTAATGGCCTCCAGTTTCACGTCCAATGCATGCAACGCAAAAGCGGGCATAAGCTCACGCCCTACCGCGCGTTGAATGGTGTAGTTCCTAAGGCCAGTTTCGCGCAAATTTTCAGCCTCGTTGAAGATTCTTGTTAATGGATCGCTTATTGAATCCAAGGCTGTTATCGCAGATGCATCTGCTTTTCCTGAATGCCATTTTCCGGTTTCGATCGGCTTTAGTTTGTTCACTCCCGGTGTTTCCCAGCCATCACTGAACGCTACGAGTTTGTCAAAGTACCCATGGATACCGCCTTTGCCGTATGCCATGTCTTCAACATTGATACCATTCTCTTTGATCAACTTCATAGCGGCATTTCCCAATGCCCTCACTTGTTGTCTGAACACGATCTCTTGAGCACGCAATCGACTTGCAAGTGCAGTTACTTGCTCAGGCCGAAGATCGCCAAGTAATTTCAATGGATTGATGGAATTCTCCTTGGTAAGCTCTTGGCTAAGCTCTGAAAGTGGTTTCGACGGGTCCCATTTTCGCTCTTCATGAAGCAACTGTAGGCAAGCTTCGGAAAGGATCGTCGTGGTTGCGGGATCAACTCCTGCTTCGGAGATCAGTTCATGTACGGCGCGGTCCAAATAGTAGCTCTGCTCCGTTGTCATCTGCAGGTCATGATCCAATTGCAGATCACGCGCAAAGGGCTGCACAACTTTCCGAGTGAATGCATCGATGGTACTGATCGCTACATCGCTCCAATGGTGTAGCATGTGCTGGAGACAACGCGTTGCACGTTCGGCGATCGCTGATTCATCAAGACCCGTCTTTGTGGTCAAGTGCGTCATCACATCCATCATTCGCCCATCTTCTACGTTCAATGACGCCAGTTCATCCAAGTAGAGGATAACGCGTTCTTTCATTTCCCCAGCTGCTTTATTCGTAAAGGTCAACGCAAGCACATTCCGGTAAGCCGCTGATTCTTCTGTTGTCAAGCAAAGGGTCAAATAATGCTTTACCAATGTATGCGTTTTACCTGCACCTGCGCTACTGTGGATTACTGTGAACATGGATTGGCGAAAGATACTTCGAGCGAGGTCCATAGAGACCCCGTCTTAAGTTTTGCCCTATAGTGACACAAGTCACCGCATTTTTGGCCCTTGAAGCCCTAAATTTGTATGAATGGGACATGTGGTTTGTTACCAGACAACCGAATTGCTCCGCAGAACGTTATGAATAGTAAGATGGAAATTAAAAGTAGTATGAAGTGGATATTCTCCGTTGTGATCGTTGCTGCAATGCTGAGTAGTTGTAGGCACGACCCCGTGATCGAGCCTGTTGCAGAGTTGAACACTGTGAGTGGGACGCTTCGATTACACGTGGTTCCTGAATGGGAAGGTGCACCTTTGGCGCTGTTCTCGGAATATACCAACGTCTCGAATTATCGCACTACTGTTGAACTCCTGAAGATGTATTTCAGTGAGATCGAATTGGCTTCCGTTAATGGATCGGTACCAGTAACCGATATTGAGTTGTTCAACTTGGATGGACCAAAGCAAGCGGAATGGTCAGTTCCGGTTGGCACGTACACCGCGTTGTACGCTGGATTGGGCGTTCCTGAAGATCTGAACCATACCGATCCCTCGGTATATCCAGTGGATCATCCATTGGGTATTAATAGCGCTACATACTGGACGTGGAATTCTGGCTATCGGTTCGTCATGTTCGAGGGTCGTTATGATCCTGATCCGCTGAGCATGGATCCGTTAACGAGTTCATATTCGATCCACACCGGATTGGATACCTGCTATGCTTACTTGAACTTGATCCCCTCCACGCCAATTACAATAATGGAGAACGGAACTACCGAGATCACGATCCGTGTCGCTGTGGATCGGTTCTTTTACTCCTCAACCGAAACAGTGGACCTGGCCACGGAGAATGCTTCACATGGTAATAATTTGCCATTGGCGTTGAAATTGACACGGAACATGGTCTCCAGCATAACATTGGATTGAAGAGTGTTCTACATATTGCGCTAGGACTATTGCTTGTTACGGCATGTCGGAAAGCCCCGGACACCATTGCGGAAAGTAACGGCGAAGTACCGTTTCCTCTGGAATTACCTAGCGGCCTCCCGTTCCCGCCAATTGCTGAAGGGAATCCGTTAACGATATCCTCTGTACAATTGGGTAAGGCCTTGTTCTTCGAACCACGCTTGTCCCGTGACGGTACTGTTAGTTGTAATTCATGTCATTCAACCACGCACGCTTTTAGCGATACAATGGCGTTGAGTATGGGAATTGATGGCCAATTGGGTATGCGGAATGCGCCTACGCTCGGAAATGTTGCGTATCACCCCTATTTCTTTCGTGATGGAGGAGTACCAACGCTGGAGCAACAAGTAATTGCACCCATTCAGGATCCGGTGGAAATGGACCATCATATCCAGAATGCGGCAGTGGCCTTGCGCGACGTTGAACCCTATGCATCGTTGAGCATCAAAGCGTATGGAAGGCCTATTGATGCGTATGTCGTTACACGGGCCATTGCGAATTATGAACGCACGTTGATCAGTGGTTGGTCACGTTTCGATCGGTTCATGTATCAAGGGGAATTGACGGCATTGTCGAGCTCAGAACAGAACGGTTGGGCCTTGTTCTCCAGCGTTGAATTGAATTGTACTGGATGTCACAACGGCTTTGATCTCTCGGATCATTCATTCCAGAACATCGGTCAATACTTGGAATACGCGGATCCAGGTCGTGAAAGGATCACATTTCAACCTTTGGACAACGGAAAGTTCAAAGTACCGACACTGCGGAACATTGCATTGACAGGGCCATATATGCATGATGGTGCCATGACGACGTTGGATGAAGTGATCGACCATTTCGAGAGTGGGGGACAAGCACACCCGAACAAAAGCCCGATTTTAACGACCTTTGTATTATCACCACAGGAACGAACGGATCTTATCGCATTCCTGAATGCGCTCACGGACGATCGTTCCCTTGACCAAGTACCATGAACATGGGTATTGCACAAACGTTTTTTTCGATCACATTGGGTGTTGCCCTATTGGGTTCATGCAAACCGGAGCAACCATTGGAGCCCGATACGCCGGCACCACAGCCAGTTGGGACTCCCTATGCATTGGCAATTCCGCAAGGTTTTCCACAGATGCCCATTCCTTCGGATAACCCCATGACCGTTGAGGGTATTGCATTGGGTCGTTTTTTATTCTACGAAGAACGCTTGAGTGGAGACAATACGCAGAGTTGTTCCACTTGTCATTCACCAGCTTCGGCATTCAGTGATGCTCCCAATCAGTTCAGTACAGGGATAGATGGTCTGGAGGGTGATCGAAATAGCATGGCTTTGATGAATTTAGGGTGGGGTACGAATTTCTTTTGGGATGGGCGTTCTGCCACCTTGGAGCAGCAGATATTGCAACCCGTAATGAACCCGATCGAAATGCACGAGACATGGCCGAATGCGGTCGCCAAGTTGCAGGCGGATGAAGCATACCGTCAGTTGTTCGAATCTGCATTCGGGGGAACGGATATTGATTCACTAAGAGCGGCAAAGGCAATTGCTCAATTCTTACGCACGCTGATCAGTGGGAATTCCAGATTCGACCAAGCACTTCGTTTCGAGATAGCACTAACTCCTGAAGAGCAGAACGGCATTCAGCTGACACAACTGGAGGGTGGATTTCCGCCTGATGTACCTGCAGGACAGGGTGGTGCTGATTGTTTTCACTGCCATCCGCACGGCGGAAGTTTATTCACTGATGGAGTGATAAGGAACAATGGTTTGGACGCCGTATTTACCGATCTCGGTCTTGGCGGAATTACAGGACTGCCTCAGGATATGGGCAAATTCAAAACACCCAGCCTACGGAATGTGGCATTGACCGCACCTTACATGCATGATGGTCGTTTCCAGACATTGGAGGAGGTAATAGAACATTACAATTCGGGTGGTCATGCGTCCACGACCATTGATCCGAACATGAAGTACACAACGGGTGGGCTGTCTTTGACCCCACAGAAGAAAGCTGAATTGCTGGCTTTCTTGAACTCTCTAACGGATTTGGATTACGTTAACAACCCCGCGTTCTCGGACCCGGGTATCCCACAGCCTCAGTGAATAGAACAAATGGATCCCAAAGGTGTGTCCATCGCACCCTTTCTCTCAGCCCGTTGACGTTGGTCAAGCAGCGACCAGGTCTTTCAACGCTGGTGTCCACGTGTAGCATCGCATGCGATCATCGAATACGCTTGGATTGAATACGCTCTTGCCTAAAAGCATGCGAGCACATTCCTGAACACCTTCCGTAATACTTGGGTGCGGATGGATCAATTCGGCCAGTTCATTGATCGGAATGGAGAGTTTGATCATTAGGGCTACAGCTTCTATGGCACTGGAAGCATGTTCGCCAACGGCGCGCATACCGAGTACGCGCATCTGATCATCGTTCGTGACGATCACTTTGAAGAATCCTTTGGTACGGCGCATGGCGATCGCACGGGCAAGACATGAATAGTCGATCCGCGCAACGCGATATGAAATGCCACGTTGCTGGCATTCGCGTTCGTTCAAACCAACGCCCGCAACTTCCGGGTCCAGGAACATGATCGTACTTGCATTATCATAGGAAAGCGGTTCAGTACGTCCACACCAGATGCGTTCAATTGCATGTCGACCCTCCATTTCGCCGAGATTCACCAACATGTTCTTGGATGATGCATCGCCTACGATATGGATCCAAGGTTTTGATGTTGCGGTATCATTGATCACAGGACATTTTGTTTCCGGGTTGAACTCAACGCCGGCATTTTCCAGACCTAGGTCACGGATATTCGGTGTGCGACCCACGGAGACCAACGCCTTTTCCACGCGTATCGTCTCCGATCGACCATCCGGATAGGATAGGGAATATTCTACTTGGTCATCAACAACACCAATGTGGTCCAACTTAGCTGAACGGTGAATTACGACGCCGCGTTTTTGGAGATTCTTAGCGATAAGGTCGGAAACGTCACTGTCCTCGAAAGGCAAGATCCGTTCGGCACGATCCACCAGATGCACTTTGGTACTCCCGAGATTGGAGAAGATCGTAGCGAATTCACAACCGATCACACCAGCTCCAATGATCACAATGCTCTTAGGCAAAGCTGTAATGTTGAAAATACCATCGCTGGTCATGATCCGCACTTCGTCCACGTCGATACCTGGAAGGGACCTAGGTCTGCTTCCGGTAGCAATGACAACATTGTCCGCTCGAACGTGTATTGAACCGGATCCATTTTCAATGGAGATCATGTTCGGACCGAGAATACTGGCAACTCCTCGTTCGTGTTTTAGTTTCCCGGCTCCGTGCTTATAGCCTTGGGTCATTAGAAGCTGGATGTGGCACGCATAAAGGTATTTTCGATCGAAGATGGCCTCTTGCATGGACTTGTGGATCTCCCCCCAAGTAAGTCGGAAGGGCTCCCTATCCCGTCCTCGCATAAGTTCGTTCGTGCTCGATACGCGCTGCGATACTTCCCATAGGGTCTTGGAGGAGAGCGCTCCATTATAGATTCCGGTTCCACCTACGCGATCCCGTTCTACGAGCAGTACATTCTTTCCGAAGTCCAATGCACGCATTGCGGCAGCATACCCTGCAGGGCCTGCGCCGATCACACATAGGTCGTAATGTTCCATTGGTCTTACTTGATTATTTGGATGGTCATCGGTTCGCAATTGATGCTGTGCGGTCACCTCTATACGTGAATAGTGGTGAGCAGGTTATCGTAAGCGATCGACGGGTCTGGTAAGAACTAGGCAGGTCAGGTCTATCCTGATAATTGTATCCTTTCCAGGCAAGCGTGCGTACAACGGCGTACTATCAACTGACCCGTGCTTAAAATCCGGAACGTCATATTCCTTACCTCAACCGTGTTGTCATTGTCCGTAATTGGCCAATGTCCGCAGCTTTATGACTATGATGGTGTGCCTTCAGGTACTCCCACCTGGTACAGTTGTTCCGGTGCGAATTATACGTTGGTACTGGCTACGCCGAATGCAGTTGCCGATTACAGTATTGATTGGGGTGCTGGCGGCCCGTTACAGATCGGGGCATCACTTGCGCCGCCCCAGACAGTAACGCATCTGTATCCTGTATCGGTAGCTGAGTACACTATCACGTTCACTGAGTTGGCCACCGGCTGCCAGGTCATCGGTACGTTGATCATGGAGGAAAGCTCCAGTGCGTCCATTCAGATCCCTGTTGGTGGCCTTACGCAAGTGTGCGCCCCGCAGGCCGTACAATTCACGAATAGCAGCACGAACGTATCGCCCAACACTGTATTCGAATGGGACTTTGGAGATGGAAGTCCAATACAGACCATGGATCACACGAATTTTGGTCAGACCATCTCACACATGTACATGCCAGGTACGGTCAGTTGTGAGACCACAGTTCGATTGACAGCAGCGAATGAATGCAACACGTTGCAGGGTGGTGTGAGCGTTGCAACGTTCAATCCGATCCGGATCTGGGATCTCGACACGGCGGTGATCACCCCATCCGCTACGCTGCTCTGTTGGCCGGATAATGAAGTTACTTTCTTGAATAACTCGTTGCGTAATTGCATCAATCAGGGTAATATCTATCAGCGGTATGAGTATTGGAATTTCGGTGATTATTGGGGAACGGGACAGGACTCTATCCTGAACTGGACGCCTTGGCCGGTTTCATTCCCGCACACCATTGCGTATCCTGCAATAGGTTCATATGATGTGGTGATGTTGGACAGCAATGTCTGTGGTATTGACACGGCTCGCATAACGATCAATATTATTCCACCACCTTCAGTAACACTTTCTGTTTCACCTGATACAGTATGCGCCGGTGAGACCGTTACATTCAACCAGACCACGAACGGTGGTGCGAATTACTTTGAGTGGGACTTCGACAATGGTGCGGGATTCAATTGGACAGCAGCAGGCGATCAAAGCCATACGTTCAATACTGTAGGTACGTATACAGTAGGATATACGGCCAGCGTGCAAAGTGCCGCCGGCTGTGCAGATACCGCGTATGTGGATATTGTGGTACTACCTAGCCCAACGGCAGCATTCACCTTGGACATTAGCGCTGCTTGCAATACCCTGACCGTTAACTGCACCAATACCACTGCCGGTGCATTACAGTATTTGTGGGATTTTGGTGATGGTTCAACGAGCTCGTTGTTGACCCCAGCGCCGCACACCTATAATACACCCGGTGAGTATACGATCTCATTAACAGCTACGAATGCGCTGCAATGCTCTGATGTTACAACACGGATCGTGAATGTATTCGAACCGCCCGTGGTGCAGATCGGAGCACAGAATGTATGCGAAGGGGAGACTGCAAGTTTTATTGACCTTTCAACATTCGAGGTGGGGAATGAAATAACGACCTGGAGTTGGGATCTGGGCGATGGAACCACAAGTTCCGATGAGTCCCCTTATCATCTTTACACAGGATCAGGCACCTATTCAGTGACGCTTGACGTAACCACTCCGTATTGTGCAAGTAGTGGTGCTCTTAGCGTTACTGTGGAGGCCAAACCAATTGCTGATGTGACACCCAGTGCACAGATCGGCTGTTCTCCTATGTTGGTTGATCTAACGAACAACAGTATCGGTGGTACTACAGCAGACTGGACCTTCGGTGACGGTGGCACCAGCACCAGCTGGTCTGCAAGTCATACGTACATCAACACAGGAACACAGGATAGCATATATACCGTTCAATTGATCGTTGGTACAGGAACAGGTTGTTCGGATACTACAACGACATTGATCACGGTAAGTCCGCCGGTTCATGCTCAATTCTCGCATAATGCAATGCCGGGTTGCGCGCCATTCGATGTGGATTTCACGAATCAAAGTACCGCAGCGAATTCGTATGAATGGAATTTCGGCGATGGTACGACTTCGACTTTGGTTTCTCCATCACATCAATATGTGAATATATCTTATTTCTTGGACATACACACGATCACGTTGATCGCAAATTCAAGCTCGGGCTGTGCAGATACCGTTAGTCAACAGATCTTGGTATATCCTACACCCGAATTCAATTTCACAGCATTGCCGGATAGCGGTTGTAGCCCTTTGTCTGTAACGTTCCCTTCAGTGGTCGGTGCGGTCAGCTATGAATGGGATTATGGTGATGGTACAACGGGAACAGGGCCATCGCCAACACATATCTATGTGAATAATAGTACCAATGATCTTCAGTTACCGGTAACGTTGATCGGAGCAAATGCATTCGGTTGTATGGATACGACATCTTCCATCGTCACGGTATATCCTGATCCTACAGCACAATTCTCGTTGGATACCGTGGCTGGCTGTCATCCATTCACTGCCCAAATGACCAACCAAAGCACCGGAGCAAATGAATTCCATTGGACATATGGTGATGGTATGTCCTCTGATACGACAGATGCTGTTCATGCACATTCATGGACCAACTATTCCGGTCCTTGGGCAACGAATTTCAATGTCTCGTTAACCGTTTCCACAGATCATGGTTGCACCAGTACCGTATCAGAAACGATCCAAGTTTATCCTTTGGTTACATCTGGATTTGTAACCGATACTTCAGGGTGTGCCCCATTGAATGCTGCATTTGCCAACGTGAGTTCGGGTGCCAGCGCTTACACATGGGACTTTGGTGATGGACAGACCGATACGTTAAGCTCGCCCTCCCATATCTATGCTAATCAAGGCTTGAACGATGTTGTGTTCAATGCTTCATTGATCGCGACGAATTCATTTGGTTGCACGGACACAGCCTATGCACAGATGTTCGTTCATCCGCAGCCAATAGCGCAATTCGTTCCAAGCTCACAGGCCGGTTGTCAGCCATTATTGGTCGATCTGGAGGATCTGAGCATTGGTGCAACGAACCTTGCATGGGATCTTGGAGATGGCCAAACAGTGAACGGTGGACCAGGTAATGTTTCCCATACTTACAGCAATACCTCTTCGGATCCTGTTTTATATGATCCTGTTCTGATCGCTTCTACCATCCACGGTTGTTCGGATACCGCAACAAGTCAGATCGAAGTCTTCCCGCCAATAACAGCGGTCTTTAGTATAGATACGGTTGTTTGTTCGCCATTCATTTCCAATATCATCAATTCCAGTGTAGGTGCGGTAAACTATCTATGGACCATGGGCGATGGCGTAATACTCGCTGAGCAGAACCCTATACACACCTATGTGAATTCAACGAACTCCATCCAGACCCGGGTCATCACGCTAACAACCACTTCAGCATATGGTTGTACAGCGACATCGTCAGTTACAATTCAGGTACATCCTGTACCGAATGCAGCTTTGCAAGCAACCCCGTTCACACAGCAATTTCCGAATGCAACCGTGAATTTTGCGAACAACAGTGCTGCGGGTGCCTGGACATACTTATGGAACCTAGACGATGGAACGACCTTTAATACGCAAACGATCACGGCGCACACATATAGCACGTGGGGTACATATCAAGTTTCACTTATCGTAAGTAGCGCGATCTGCTCCGACACCGCAATACAGGAGGTCGTGATCCTACCTCCATTACCAACAGCTAATTTCATCGGTTCAGGAGAAGGTTGTGTTCCGTTGACGGTGGATTTCACGAATACATCTTGGCAAGGGTTGACCTATCTGTGGCAATTTGGTGATGGAAGCACCAGTTCTGCGGATGATCCCATCTATACATTCAACGTTCCTGGAACGTACACGGTGACATTGACCGCATACGGACAAGGGGGAATGACAAGCTTAGCAACAAAGGTCGATTCGGTGATAGTACATCCTAAAGCTACTGCATTTTTCGTATCACAACCTGAAGAGGTAGTAGTACCGTCGGAGACCGTGTATTTCTACAATCTTTCCAGTAACGCAACTGATTATTCATGGCAGTTCGGCGATGGCGTTATATCCACGGATATGAACCCCGAGCACAACTATTTGGACCCAGGTACGTATGACGTGGTAATGATCGCAAATAATCAGTGGAATTGTCCCGATACCTTCACGGTGATCGGTGCTGTTACCGGCGAAGCTGCTGGTGATCTACAATTCCCGAATGCGTTCACACCTGCGCTGGATGGACCTACGAATGGTGAATATGATCCACGCAGTTTCGAGAACCACTTTTTCTTTCCGTTGCATAGCGGAGTGGAACAGTTTGACCTGAAGATCTATGACCGATGGGGCGAGTTGATATTCGCTACCACCGACATCATGATCGGTTGGGATGGTTATTACCGTGGAGAACCTGCGAAACAGGATGTCTACGTCTGGAAAGCATTTGCCAAATTCAGTGACGGTCGCGAGACCGTTCAAAAAGGTGACCTCACATTACTCCGTTGAAATCATGAAGATTTTACTCACCACGATCACGATCTGTGTAGCAACCGCTTTGTCGGCGCAGAACAATTACAAGCGGATCCATAACGAAATGTTGGATCAGGCCAAAGATGCTTTGGATCATGATGATCTGGAGGAAGCCGCCAAGCTTTACAAGCGATTGTTGCCGGTCGATACCACATTCTCCCCCGTCTATTATGAAATGGGGATGTGCATGATACATATGCCGGGACAGAAAGACAAGGCGGCGGCAATGTTCGAGCATGCGGCACGTCATGGACATATTGAAGCTATTTACGAATTGGGTATGGCGCGCCATCGTCAGCAACGATTCGATCAAGCACTTGATCTTTTCACCAGTTACAAAAGCTTGAAAATGCGGGAGCGGAATGATGTCGAGGTCGAACGTCAACTAGCGATGGTCACAAAAGCCAAGGAAATGGTAAGACAACCGTTAGAGCTGGAGATCCGCAATATGGGTTCAATGGTCAATTCCGAAGCTCATGATTATTGTCCTCTTGTAACGGCAGATGGCAACACGATGTTTTTCACTTCACGTCGCTCAGGTACGACCGGTGGACTCAAAGACCCAAGTGGTCAGTGGTTCGAGGATATCTATTCAGCAAAACGGATCGATGAGATCTGGACCAACGCGGTCAATGCTGGACCGAGCCTGAATTCAATGGTCCATGATGCAACCGTGGGTCTGAGTCCGGACGGTAGCTCGATGATCATCTACCGCACGCAGAAGAATCTGGTCAGCGGTGATCTTTATGAAGCACGCATGCATAGTCGCGAATGGCAGTTACCCGAGTTGATGACCGATAAGATCAACTCCACTGCACATGAGCCAAGCGCGAGCATTGCACCTGGCGGTGATGAGATCTATTTTACCAGTGATCGCGAAGGTGGCCATGGTGGGCGTGATATCTACCGCATCCGGCGATTACCGAACAACGAATGGAGCATGCCGTTGAACCTAGGTCCTACGATCAATACGGAATATGATGAGGACGCACCTTTCATTCATAGCGATGGAACCACGTTGTTCTTTAGCAGCAATGGGCATAACACCATGGGAGGTTATGACATTTTCAAGTCGGTATTGTTGGATCCTGATATGAACGGATGGGGTACTGCGGAGAACATGGGTTACCCACTGAATACAGTGAACGACGATATTTATTTCTGTTTGAGTGAAGATGGATACACGGGGTATTTCTCTTCCGAGCGTCCTGGTGGTATGGGTATGCAGGACATCTATCAAGTGGTGTTCCCAGGGTCACAGCTGAACTACGTGGTTGTTCGCGGTGTTGTAGCCGATGCAAGTGACGATCCGTTGAGGGCACGGATCATTTTGACCGATATGACAGGAGAAGAGATACTGGGTGTATACAATAGTAACCAGACGACCGGTAGGTACCTGATGGTATTGGAACCTGGTCATCGGTACAAGATAGCAGTAGAAGCCAGTGGTTATGCTACCTACGCCAGTGAGATACATGCGAAAGCCGTGATCAGCGATACACGCGAAATGCCATTTGACATACTTATGATGCCAGGTGGTGCAAGCGCTGGTATTAGTAAGAATGACTAACAGCGTACCGGCATATGGAAGTACACTTCAAAGAGTCCGCCCACAAGCGGACTTTTTGAAGTTGCTCATGTACACGTACCGCAATGTATTGTTTGCATCGTTCATCGCGATAGCAACATTCCAAGTAGTTGCACAGGATGCACAGTTCACGCAGTTCTATGCTTCGCCGACCTATATGGGGCCGGGCTTCGCAGGCACTGGACTACAGACCCGATTCGGGTTGGCTGTTCGTGATCAATGGCCAGCAATTCCCGGAGCTTTCGTAACCGCAAATTTTGCGATGGATCATTACTTGAAAGAGATCCATAGCGGTGTGGGATTGTTGGTGACCCACGACAAAGCTGGATCTGGAGGACTTCGTTACTCGTGCGTTGCAGGTCAGTTCGCCTATGAGATCGAATTGAAACGAAAGGTTTTCATTCGTCCGGCACTTCAACTTGGCTGGGTGAACCATTCCGTCGATTATTCGGATCTGGTCTTTGGGGACCAGCTTGCGCGTGGAGGTGAAACAGGTATCAATACGGAACGGCCGCGTACCAGCATCGGGTACATGGATGCCGGGGCAGGTGCCTTGTTCTTTACACCGAAATTATGGCTAGGCTTCTCGATCCATCACCTCAATAAGCCGAACCAGTCACTGTTGGAGAACACCTCAATTGTTCCGCGAAAATTCAGTTTGCATGGCGGTTATCGGATGACGATGCGCACTCCGGTGATCATGGAACATCCGCAAAGCGTGGTCTTCGCGTTCAATTTCAAATCGCAGGGTAAGTACGATCAGTTGGACATAGGTGCCTATTTCGAACGTAATCCTTTTTACGTTGGGCTATGGTATCGCGGGATCCCGGTGTTCAAGTCGTATGCGCCAGGATATGGCAATAACGATGCTGTTGCTGTACTCGTAGGGTTCATCGTGAATGATCTTCGCATAGGATATAGTTATGATCTAACCATTTCCAAATTGGGAGGAGGAAGTGGCGGTGCGCATGAACTGACCCTAGGATACGAGGTCGCCAGCCGTTATAAGCGTCGGTCAGCATCGAAGCGTCGGATCGTTCCGTGTGCGAAATTCTGATGCTGATCCTCGCGGGAACTGGAATTACTCTTCCTTCTCGCTCAATACCAACCAGCGGTCGGTTATGCGTTCCAGCTCGGAAGTGATCTTTTCCAATGCGACCGAGTGTTCCATGATGGCATGATGATCCGCACTATCGGCTACCATTTTTCCAAGTAGCTCGGTTTTTTTCACCTCGAGCTTGGGCATTTCCTTATCGATCTTCTTCAACTCCAAGCGTTCGGCAAAAGTGAGTTTGTTCTCTGGCTTGCGGTCCTTGCTCTTCTCTACGACGATCATTGGCGGAGCAGTCTTTTTGATCGATGCCAAAGCCAGTTCATCCTTTTCGCGTTCGCGTAATTCGGTAAAGGATCCGATCCATTCCTTGATCTCGCCTGCACCCTTGAAGACAAGCAATTTCGTACACAGTTTGTCCATGAAAAAACGATCATGGCTAACGATCAGCAAACAAATATCCAGGTCCACGAGAAAATCCTCCAACGCATTGAGCGTAGGAATATCAAGATCATTCGTAGGTTCGTCCAGGATCAGAACGTTCGGGTTCTTCATAAGCACTGTACACAGATACAGTCGGCGCTTCTCGCCACCGCTCAGCGTGCTTACGTATTGGAATTGTTTGTCCTTATCGAACAGGAAGCGTTCCAACAAACCACTTGCGGTCAGTGTTTTGCCTTTGTTCAACGGAATAAGTTCGGCGATCTCGCGCACCACTTCAATGATGCGTTTGTCCTCCGTAAGTTTTAATCCCTGCTGGCCGAATGTGCCCAGAACCACCGTGTCGCCGATGGTCACTTTACCCATGTCGGGTTCCTGTTGTTTCGTGAGCAGGTCGATGAACGTACTCTTACCAATGCCATTAGGTCCAACAATACCAATGCGGTCACCGCGCTTCAAGGAATAGTTGAAGTGCTCCACGATCGGTTTGTAGGTCTCAGGATCATTGCGATCCCCGAATCCCATGGTGAGGTTACGTGCTTCGATGACCTTGCCGCCCAATCGCTCTGTTTTCACATCGATCTTCACTTGTTCGCGATCGAATTTTTTGGTGGCATCCGCTTTGATCTTATCGAATGCATCCAAGCGGCTCTTGCTTTTCGTGCCACGTGCTCTAGGCATTTTGCGGACCCATTCCAGCTCGCTCTTCATGAGGCCGCGCAAATGGTGCTGAGTGGCATCCCGCACATCATCCAGCAGCGCTTTCTTCTCCACGTAGTAACTGTAGTTGCCTTTGAAGCGTGTGAAATCACCGAACTCCATTTCAATGATCTCGTCGCACACGTTGTCCAGAAAATAGCGATCGTGCGTCACCAACAATACGGTCATGTTGGGTGCATTCAGTTCATCCTCCAATTGCTCGATCATATCCACATCTAGGTGGTTGGTCGGCTCGTCGAGGATCAAGACATCCGGGGCATGGATCAAGACCTTTGCCATGGCAAGGCGCTTCTGCTGGCCACCACTTAATGTATTGACAGGTTGCTCCATATCACGCAGTCCGAAGCGGTGCAGCAGGACATTTACACGGGCTTCATGATCCCATGCTTTATTCTCCTCCATGAGCTCAATGGCCTTTTGCATAGTATCTGCATCAGCACCCTTGGCTACAGCGTGTTCATAGGCTCTCACGGCGTTGGTCACAGGGTCGTTCTGGTCCAACATTTCATCCAACAAGGAATGGGTGGAATTCATCTCCACGCTCTGGTCCAAATAACCGGTGGTCAGGCCCTTGTTGAAGGTAATGATGCCACTATCCGGCTTTTCCAGTCCGGCAATGCATTTAAGCAGGGTGCTTTTTCCGGTACCATTCCGAGCAACGATCGCGGTTTTCTGACCACGCTCCAGACCGAAGGAAATATTCTCGAATAATTGGCGTGGCCCGTACCGTTTGGCAAGGCGTTCTACAGAAAGCACGTTCATGGGGCGCGAAGGTCGGTATTGGTTCGGTGCCACGACCCATTTTGGACCAATATCCTTACAACCGAGCCAAACTATCCATCAGCTCCTGCTTCTTCCTTCGGCTTACAGCCACGTTCGTACCATCGCTCATGATCACTTCGCCACCTTCTCCGCGAATGTATTTGGTGATGTGTTTTACGTTGATCAAGTATGAATGGTGTACGCGAATAAAACGCTCAGGGTCCAAGATGTCCTCGAACTCCTTCAGCGTTCGGCTGATCACCAAGCGTTTTTTATCTGTTTGATGGACCACAGTGTAATTGCTATCACTTTCGCAGTAGGTAATGTTGTCCACATCCACCATTTCCAAACCCTCCGCGACCGGCAATGCAATTCGTCTTTCCGCGCTCTTGGGTTGCGTTAAGTTCTTCATTAACGCCATGAATTGATCAGGCGTCTGTGGTGTGCGTTCTGCTTGAAGCACTTTTGCGATAGCACTCTCCAGCTCGTCCGGATCTACAGGTTTCAGAAGATAGTCCAAGGCGCTGAAGCGAATGGCCTTAACCGCAAAGCCCTCATGAGCAGTCGTAAAGATCACATGTGGCCTGTCAGGACCTATCGTTTGGAGCAGATCGAACCCGGTCTGATTGCCCATTTCAATATCCAGGAATAGGATCTTGGGTTTAACCTTGCCGAGTAAGGCAACACCATCCGGCACATTGGTGGCCATACCCAATAACTTGATGTTCTTATGCTTCCGTTCGAGGATACCGCTAAGGGCATCTCTACAGTGTTGTTCGTCGTCCACGATCACGGCGGAGAGTTCGGTCATTCTTGGTTCGCTTTTGTTGCGAGGCGAAAAGATAGCACTCTAGGACCGAACGAGTATATAAAAACGGAGAAGGGCCGCATCTAGCGGCCTCATTTCCGAGATGCAAAAGGCTTACAACTTTGCGGCAATGGCATTGCTAGCCAGCATGTTCTTGGCCTGTGGTGTAGGCACGAGCAAGGTGCGAACACCCTCTCCAAGTAGGGTGAAGTAGATCTTGCCGGCCAAGCCATCATATTCCATTGGGTAGTTCTTGTCCTGGCGCTCTAGTTGCACGTAGAATTCTACGTTTTCTGGGCGTGCGAATGGGCCTTTTGCTACTGGTGCATTGTGGGTATCGAGTAGGATCTCTTTGGTGATGTGTTCTTCGCTGGTAAGGATCACGCTAACGGTCTCGTTGGTAGGCACTGCGAAATTGTACTGGCCATGGCAGCCGATCATTACATCCATGGTATCCACGCCATCGGTAACGATCATGGAAACTTCAGCATTGGTGGATTGGGCCATTAATATGCTGCCTTTAAAGACCACGTGGCCTTGTGCATTGGCGAAGAGTGAGCATGTTACAGCGATGATGAAGAGAGCTGTGTGGAGAAGCGTGCGTTTGTGAAGTGGTTGGAAGTTCATTTGAGTTGGTTTTGTTAGGGGTGTGTGTTGTTGTTCGACAGTGCAAATCTGCGGCTGCCTTAACCCCTGGCGAAGCAGGAATGAGCAAGTGGCGGGTGGGAGAGAGCAAGTGGCGGAAATAGGTTGAAGGCCATGATGAACATGCATTTCGGAATACAGACTTTAAACCCCGGAAACGGAAAAAGGCCGCTCTGAGGCGGCCCATTTTCCGAAGAAGGGATTTACTTACAACGCTGCGGTAAAGGTGTTGGAAACCAGCATGTTCTTTGGTTGTGGCGTAGGAACGATCATCGTCCGAACACCTTCGCCTTGTGGTGCGAAATAGATGCTTCCTGCGAGACCGCTGTACATCATGGGCTGCGTCGTTGATTGAGGCTCCAGCTCCACATAGAACTCTACCTGCGCCGTGCGAGCAAATGGACCCTTAGCTTCAGGAGCGTTGTGGGTATCAAGCTTGATCTCTTTGGTGATGTAGTTCTCGCTGGTCAGTATCACGCTAACGATCTCGTTGGTTGGGATAGCGAAGTTGTATTTGCCATGGCGGCCGATCATCACGTCCATGGTGTCGACACCATCAGTAACGATCATGGAAACGGCTGGGCTGGTGATATCGGTACGGAGCACACGGCCTTTGAAGATAACATGGCCTTGGGCGTTGGCCATTACGGAGAATCCGATAGCTATCACGAAGAGGATGGTGTGGAGTAAAGTGCGCTTGTGGAGAGGTTGGAAGTTCATTTGAGTTGGTTTTGTTAGGGGTGCGTGTGTTGTTGTTTGACAGTGCAAATCTGCAGCTGTCATCACCCCTGGCGAAGCGGGAACGAGCAAGTGGCGGGTGGGATAGAGTAAGTGGCGCAAACGCCATGGCCCCCAATGGATATGCTAAGCAGAAATCTTTCTGAACACCATGGAAATGGAACAGGGCCGCCTCTTTCGAGACAGCCCTGTTACTGCTTTATTTGGTCCATTTCGTTGCCCGAATCGGATGGATCCGCACGAAAAATTTACCACCTTTCGAATGATCCGGGTCGCAGATCAACTAAGGACAGAACTTGACCAAAGAACTTTTTTCACCAAATACATGACCGATCTATTGCTTTACAAAGCGTGCATGCATTTCATAGGTGCCATTCGCGTTGGTCAACGTAAGGAAGTATGCACCAGCGTCAAATCCAGCCAAGGAAAAGTCGAATCGTCCAGAACCATTTACCGGTCCCATGGGAACGCTCCAAACAATCCTCCCACCGGCATCCATTATACGCAATATCATGCCATCTTCCGGTAGTTCGTCAAAGTAGACGGTTGCATTGTCCAACATGGGATTCGGAACCACTATTGGGGCACCGGACTTGAACAGCACATGCACAACATTTGATGGTTTTTCAGTTCCGTCAAGATCGACCTGGATCAATCGGTAATAGTTACTGCCAGCGTATGGGAAATCATCCACGAAAGTGTAATCGATCAAAGAGACGGACGTTCCAGCGGAAGGCAGGCTGCCAAAACGGTCGAATGAGATCGCATCCATTGATCGCTCCACTATGAAATGGGAGGTATTCGTCTCAGAAACCGTAGCCCAATTCAATTCTACGGATCCTTTTATTGGTCTAGCGTGCAGATCAAGGAGGTCCACAGGGAGCACGGTACAGTCCAATGAAGCTCCATTGGTCAAGTTCCAGCCAAGATCGAAAGCTTGACCATTTGAGCTGAAATTATCGATATACAAGATGTAGATCTCACCTGCAAGAACATTGATGGTGCTCACGAACCGATCCCCACTAGCACTTTCTGTAGCGTCAACGGCTCCATTTCCAAGTCCGGTAGGTCCATATGGTGCGGCATACGAACAACGCAAGGGGGCACCTGTAGGAGGACATGCAATAGTGTTCATCGGTCCCCAAAGTGCAAAGTCGTAATCCGTAGGTACAGTTGGTGTGATCGTAAACCCGATCGTGCCTGAGGCACTTGGCGAGAAATAATACCAGGTTCCTTGGCGTTCGCCGCTAAGGAGACACCCTTGGTTGGCAGTATTCAGATCATTGACATTACCCGTGTTCGAACTGTTGTTATTAAAGGATTGTCCACTACAGATCGTAACGCCTCCAGCGCAATCCTGCGGCGCGGCCGGTGGAGTTACGCAATCCACAGACTGTGCAAAAGAAACACCAGCAATAGGTGAAGATCCGGAGTTGAAGAAGACGCCACCATTCAACATACCGAGTGAATAACTGTTCTCATACTGGAACGGGCCTGATGCATCGTAGGTAAGTACAATAACATCATTAATGTTCATGCCCAATAGCACCTGTGTATTTGCTCCTGTTACCGTGTACCACGTATTCGCACCTCCGTTAATGCTAACACCAACTTGTGATGTACCCCAACCATCGCCCCAGCTATCGTACAAATTGAGGATATAAACACAATCTCCAGTAGGCGGCGGTGGTGGCGTATGAACACAGATAGAGAATGAACCATTGCTGTACGCACCGTATGCCCAGAAGCGTATATAAACGGTAGAGCCTGGTGCTAAGCCATTAAGGGTCAATGCGGGCATTAACCCTGTGCCACCATCGTCATCACAAGCGATCTGCACGAAAGGCCCCGCACAAGAAGGGGCCGTGTATACGGACATTCCGCCATCGGTAATCACTCCGGCGGCAGTTTCAATGATCAAGGAGCCGTTCGCAGGTACGACGGCTGAGAACCAGACATCACTGGTAACATAGTTAGCGCAAGTTGGTGGCGGTGGCCCTGTGGTTCCGGTCGAATTTGATGTGGTGCTGGCCGTGAAGGCGCAGTTCGTATTGACAGTTAGACTTGTGGCACCACAAGGATCATCATTGCCCTGAGGAGGTGGAGGTGTACCACAAATGATGTTCGCTGCCCAACCCGCCCTAACTCCTGAACCATCGGAAGTAAAGTTCAGTGTTATGCATCCACTTGCATCGGTCGAGGTTATAGCACCCGGGCTCACCGTTCCACTGTAGGATCCAAGAAGTGGTGAGGCCGTTGTGGGACCATTGTAGATATTTACGAAATCCCATCCTGCTTCCGTATTGAATGCAGTGAAATTAATGGTCACTACATCCCCTGGAGTGGTAGGGCAATAGGTCGCCGTGAAATTGGTGCTGTTCGCATAGTTCCCACCAGCGCCGCCTGGATCGTACACCGTAGTTCCACACGCAGCCGGAGGAGGTACTGGGGGAGCGCAGGTGACATTTCCAAGCCAACCAGCCGCAACACCTGAACCGTCCGAAGTGAAATTCAAGGTTAGGCATCCACCAACTGCGCTTGAGGTAACGGGACCCGGTATCGTGGTGCCGCTATAAGTACCTAGAACCGGAGATGCCGTTGAAGGACCGTTATAGATCGTGACAATATCCCAACCAGCCTCCGTAGCAAATTGTGTGAAGTTCAACGTGACCATATCACCGGCCACGGATGGGCAATATGTTCGTGTGAAGTTGGTATTGTTGAGGTAGTTCCCACCTCCCGCTGGATCGGAGAATGAATTACCACAGGCAGGTAGCGGTGGAGGGGGTAAGTTCAGACCGAAAAGACCAGGACATGGGCTATTGGGTGTTGGCCATGTATCGAACCAAATAAAATAGTTCGTTCCCGCGACAAGCGGCACGTTAATGGATGTGTAGGTTCCAACATTTCCATCACCGTAAATACATGTACCACCTCCATTAGGGCAACCCGCCCAAATTTGTATGGAACTCCAAGCCTGTCCGTTCACCCATGCATTATAGGTTCCCGAAGTGGTTGGTGTGAATGAATAAAGCGCTTCATTTCCATTCTTGTAACCTGCATTGTCACCAGTTCCGCATAGCGCGCCTGGCACGTTCGTGGAATTAAGGTCATTGGCCGCACCACAAACCAGGGATTGGTTCACAATAGGTAGAGTTGCAGGGTTTATCACCGTTGCACCAGGGCAAGTTGTAGCAAATGAGTTCTCATTCATTGCCAACAAGACAATAGCCATGAAAATGATCCGTGCCAATGGTCTCAATGACGAGAATAGGTCAACGTTCGTAACAGAATTAGATCCGGATGCGGCAAAGCGTAACGTTCTATTCATTCTTCAATGGTTCTTGTTCGTTCATTGCCTTATAAACCTCAGGGTGTGCCTGTATCCACGCCTGTTTTTCAGCATTGTACACCGCTTCATCATGAGCTGGAGCACCAGTATTCTTCAGAATGGGAAAGTTATTCGCTGTTGCCTTTTGCGTCGCCAACACGTCAATGGCAAAGTTCCCACCTCCATTCGTTCCGAGGTCCGAGATCAGTTCGGCTACTTCTATGGACGCGTCCAAACGCACTTTCAAGTGTTGTCCGGAGATCGATACGAGGGCTTCAGGATCGAGCGAACGAACCACTTCGTAGACCATTTTCTCATGTATTTCGCCATCCGTTGCCTGCAATACGTAGGTATTCGAGACCTGTCCGTATAACGGCAAACCCACAACGAAAAGCAGTGACATCAGCACAACTTGGTAGAGAGGTCGTTTGTCCAAGATATTCATTGAATGATCCAATATGTTGGTTGAATGGTCCTGCAAGATAGAATAATGATCCGGTCATTACCAAACGCATTCTCTCATATGACGAACAATATCCAATGTGGTTGCCTCAAGCACAGTGAACATCGGGCACGGAATCCCTTAGGATAACTGCTCAGTACAAGTATGACGCTACTTATTTACAGTTTTGTGACTGTCTCCGAGTTTGTTATGGTCGACAGCCCAAGGTCCGGAGATTGTTGAGCGCATCTCAAAAGAGTTCTTGAATGCGCGTAGATGGGTCACACGATGATCTGCGGCGCGAAAGCCACGCATAGGGGTGGTTATGGGGGATCAGAACCCGGATCGTGCATCAGGGTCCGTCGCAAGGGTCACATTCGCATTCCGCATGAGTGCGGAACGAAGCATGATCTTGAGATGCGCTCTGGTCTTATTCCTTCATGAATCGACCAGAACCGATCTGGTTTTCCTGTCGATCGAACAAATGGATCGAATAGATGCCCGCGTCCAGATCACCAACAGGAATGTTCACGAAGGATGGTTCATTAGCAAGAGCAACACGGATCACCCTGACCATCCGCCCGCTTCCGTCGAAAATGTTAAGGACCACTTGGTCCGAATAGCCAACAGGTAGGTCTATCTGGATCGATGAATTGGCTGGGTTCGGTCTGGGAAGAAGTACGTTGTTATCGCTTTTGAATTCTACCGGGGCTACACTGGAGTATGTGTGTGATCCGTCAAGGTCGAGTTGTTTCAAACGATAGTAATTGATGCCTGTTCGAGGGTGTTCATGGAAATACTCATAGTCGATGGTCTCTAGTGATGTTCCTGCGGCAATTACGTGGCCGATGGGGTCGAAACGCTCGGCATCGATTGAATGTTCAATAATGTAACGATCTGAATTTGACTCGGTCTGGGTCTTCCAACTCACCAGGACACGATCCTTGAGAGCTAGCGCATTGAATTCAATCAATTCAACCGGTAGTACGGTGCAATCAAGCATATCCGGGGTGCTCAGGTTCCACGTGAGGTTGAATGATTGCCCTGTAATATCGAAATTGTCCACATACATTACATAGATCTGCCCTATGTTACCTGCTCCAACCGCGATCGGCCTAACGAAACCGTTCACTGCGGGACCCCAATCCGGTTCAGAGAGGTCCAAGTTTCCTGCGGACAGACCAGTTTGATAGGCTACGTTGCCGGGATATCCCGGAACATTGGGTGGGTAAGCCCATGTACATCGCAATGGAAAAGTTGCAGGTGGACAGGCAATTGTGTTCATCGGGCCCCAAATTGCAAAATCATAATCCACGTTCACGGGATTTCCTGAAGAATTGGTCGGTTGCAACACGAATGCCATTGTTCCTAAGCTTTGCGGAGAGAAGTAGTACCATGTACCTTGGCGTTCACCAGCGCTGAGACATCCTCTGTTCGTAATGTTGAGATCTACTGAACATCCGGTGTAATCCGCTGAGTTATTAATGGCTTGACTACCGCAAACAGTGATCCCACCAGCGCAATCCTCGGCAGGTGTCGGAAAGAATTCCGGGCCTCTTACACAAAGGTCGAATATTCCCGAACTGTTGTTGTATCCCCAGTATCGGATATAGTACGTTGCTCCTGGTGTTAGGGCATCACAGCGTCGGTCAATATCGGGCATCAGTCCAGGGCCACTATCATCATCGCAGCCATTCGGAACCAACGCTAAACTGCCACATGTGCCTGAATACAGTTGCATAGCGCCGTCATTCAATGTTACCGAATTCGAATTGATCCTTACTACACCACTTGCAGGCGCGGTGAACTGGAACCAAATATCCGTATTTGGGGCTGAGCTGCATGTTGGTGCCGGTGTTGTTCCGGAAGCTGTGGCACCCACATTGGTGAAATTCTGGACGAAGCAGTTCTCGATAACAGGTAGAACAATGGCACCTCCACAATTGTCATTGGTCATTGGTGGTGGTGGGGAGGAGCATGTAATGGACAACGGTGCACATCCTCCTGAGTGCGCGCAAGTGTTAAAGAAATTCACATAGCGATCAACAAGAACACGAAGTTGGCCGGTGTAGGTGGCCACCCATGTTACTTGCGATTGCAGACCGCAGAAGTCATCATTGAATCCTATTGAACCGCCGCCGGCATTGTTGTATAATGTTATGCGTGTGTCATAGGTCGCCCCGCATGTACTGAATACGTATATATTACCTGTGGTTACAGCAATACGTGCATATTGGCCGGCATTCAGGCAAGGAACGCTCATTGAGCCAGGACATGGTGGAGTTATGGTTCCACCAGCCAGTAACGTATTGTTATTCGTACACTGTGAAAATGTACTGAAAGGTGCATAGAAAAGTAATAATGCGCCACAGATGACGGCGATATGGGGAGAACGATCGCGGATCATATTTTTTTGCTTTTTGAACGAGTGCCGATCAACGTAGCATCGGAAGCAATTGGATAAGAGATCTTCCAAAGGGCATCAATTGCATTGTGCCGAGCTTGGATCTCTCCAAAAACTTCCGTTCTACCAAATATATGTAGATCACGTAATGTCATGTCAAGTTTATTTTGCCTTGAGGGTAGATCGCCATAGCCTTCGCAATGCGATGGAGAACCACCTAATGAAGTATGCATGATCATTCCTTGATAAAGCGCCCGCGACCTGCAAGCATTTGGTCGTTACCTATCAATTGTATCATATAACTACCCACCTCAAGGTCGTTCAAGGGAATGTTCACGAAGGATGGTCCGATCCAAGCGGGAATTGAAACCGATCGTACAATACGTCCCCCGGTATCGTATATTGTGGCCATACATGACCCGGCTGAGCTTTCCGGAAGGTCTATCTGTATTGAGGAACTTGCCGGATTTGGTCGAGGAACCAATGTGGCAAGGCTCTTCTTGAACTCGATCGGGACAATGTCCGTGTAGGTGAACGTACCGTCCAGATCCACTTGCTTAAGGCGATAGTAGTTGACACCGTTATTCGGGTCAGGGTCATCAAAGGAATAGTCGATCGTGCCGAACGAATTACCGGCAGCGCTCAACGATCCGATGGGTTTGAAATCTGTTGCATCGACTGAATGTTCCAATGTGAAATGCGAACTATTCGATTCTGTTTGGGTGATCCAAGACAGTTCGATCACTTCATCGACAACTTTAGCCTCGAAATCCACGAGTTCGACAGGAAGCACAGTGCAGTCCAACATGCCTGGTGTACTGAACGTCCAAGTAAGGTCGAATGTCTGGCCTGAGATGTCGAAATTATCGACGTACATCGCATAGACCTTGCCTACATCGGTGGCGGCAACAGTTATCGGTTGCACGAATCCATTAACGAATGCACCTCCATCCGTTTCTGAAAGGTCATCATTCCCCGATGCAAGTCCGGTGCGGTATGCGACGTTTCCTGGATAACCCGGTACATTGGGTGGGTATGCCCAAGAACATCGTATCGGAGAACCGCTCGGTGGGCAGGAAAGTGAGGTAGTTGGTCCCCAGATCGCAAAATCGTAATCCATATCCACTGGAGATCCGGCACCATTGGTAGGTTGCAATAGGAATTCCATTGTTCCCGTGTTGTTCGGTGAGAAATGGAACCAAGTTCCTTGTCTTTCATTGGATGCCAAGCAGCCTCTGTTCGACCCGTTCAGATCTACGGTGCAGCCGGTGTAATCCGTTGCGTTACTGACCGAATGGGAACCGCATATCGTACGGCCACCGGTGCAGTCTTCTACTGGTTCGGGGAAGTAGCCCGGCCAATAAACACAAAGGTCGAATGTTCCAGTTGCGCCACCGTATCCCCAATAACGGAGATAGTACGTGGTATTCGGTGTGAGAACTGCACACCGTCGATCCAGGTAGGGCATATATCCAGGGCCACTATCATCATCACAACCACCGGTTACAAGTGATAAGCTGCCGCATGTTCCAGAGTAGAGCTGCATTGCGCCATCGGACAAAGACCCGGAACTTGATAGGATCCTTACCACGCCACTGGCCGGTATTGTGAACCTGAACCAGACATCGGTATTCGGAGCGCTGCTACACGTTGGTGCGGGGCTTGTTCCGGAGGCGGTCGCAAGAAGATTCGAAAAGTTCTCAGGGACGCAACTCGCCGTAACGGGAAGGTCAATGGCCCCGCTACAATCATCATTGGTTATTGGGACGTTGCATGTTATCGATACGGTAGCACAACCACCTGTATGAGCACATGCGTTGCCTCCGGTCCATCGATCAACGAGTACGTGAACCGTTCCGGTGAAGGTTGCTGTCCAAGTTATTTGTGAACGTAGCCCACAGAAGTCGTCATTGAAAGCCAATGAAGCACCTCCGCTACTGTTGTACAGTGTCATACGCGTGTCGTAAGTTGCTCCATCGCAAGTGCTGAAAACATAGTATTGCCAGTGGTTACGTTAACTCTAGCATATCTCCCGGATGACACGCATGTGATCGAGGTCGTCCCTGGGCAAGTAGGAGTTACCATACTGCCTATAACTGTATTGTTATTCGGGCATTGGGCACTGGATCGTGATGCACTCAAGTTCAATACTATTATGGCCAGAAAGAGAATGAAGTTGCGCGTCATGGACCTATTTATCATTGTCTTTAGAACCTGGCTGCTCACCGCTGATCAGGGCATTATACTCTAGTTGATGTGTTTGTATCCATTGTGATTTTGCAGTCTCATACCGTGAATTGTCCTCGATCTCGTTCCCAGTATCGATCATAGTTGGAAAGAGGATGTCGGAGGTCTCATTATTCCGCTGTTCATCACCCGCGGCTCCAGTGGGGTTGAATCCGATCAGCACAAAACCATGTGGTTCAATGAGCGTACCGAGCTGTAGAAAAGTGACAGTGGTAGGTGAGTTGAATAATAAAGAACGCGTTTCACGGTCGTGCGAGATGTATGTCACCCCCAACGTCCCTACCAACTCTGCCATCATGGGCTTTGGTGATCGCATCGGATCAAATGAGAATACCTCCGCTTGGTAAGTGAATTGCGCACAGATTGGATCAGCGTTGCTTATTGCAGCAACAAGTGCGACTACAGTGAAAAGTCGTGTTAGTGGATCCATAGTAGGTCGATTTCTGTTTTTATGGATCCGTTGCAATGCTTCGTGACCCATAGTATTTCAATTTCGTTCGCCGTTCTACGCGTGCAGCGCGGAACATGTTACAGGAGATCATCGACCAGAGAAATGTTACGATCGACGAACTGGGGGCTTACTGTCAATGAATGAGATCGAGGACGTCCGTTGAGTGATGCTCGACCTGCTTGGGCTGGTCTAATCGGCGGGCGGCTCCGTTGCGAGACTTAATCAACGGTTGAGATCTGAGTACGCAGAGTTTTATTGTCTTGACGGTCAAGTAGTTGTACTTGCATCAAGCATCAAGCCTATTTGTATAGGCCTACTTCGGAAAGGCGTAAGGAATTTTTACAATGGACCAGAGGAGGATCCTATCGGATGATCAGGATCGATCCCTACCTGGATAGACCTCGAGTGCTTTTGCCAAGCACTTCACTGCCAATTCGAGAAAAGGCAATTCAAGAACATACGCAAGTCTGACCTGCCGCTTGCCGCGTTCTGGAAAAGCATAGAATCCGGTACATGGTGCCATCATAACGGTAGCCCCTTCAAATTCGAATTCTTCCAATAGCCATTGGCAGAACCGGTCCGAGTCGTCAATGGGAAGATCTGCTACACAATAGAATGCGCCGCTCGGCATTGGGCAGTGAACGCCCGGAATAGCATTCAGGCCATTCACCAATGTATTGCGTCGAGCCTTGTACTCTGCAATTACGTTCTCAAAGTAGGAAGGTGGTGTTTTGAGTGCAGCTTCTGCAGCGATCTGCCCGAATGTTGGTGGACTAAGCCGCGCTTGTGCCATTCTAAGCACTGCGGAATACACATCCGTGTTCTTGGTAATGAACGCTCCAACACGAGCGCCACACATGCTATACCTCTTGCTCACACTATCGATCAGGATCACATTCTGTTCCAGACCTTTCAATGTCATGACACTTATATGTTCAGTGCCATCATAACAGAACTCGCGGTAAACCTCATCCGAAAATAGGAAAAGGTCATGTTTGAGCACGATCTCGCGCAAGCGTTCCAACTCATCAGCGCCGTAGACACGCCCCGTAGGATTGCCCGGATTGCAGATGAGAATACCCTTCGTTCGTGGGGTAATAAGTGGTGCGAACGCTTCCTCTGCGGGTAGTGCAAACCCATCATCGACACTCGTCTGTAATGGGATCAGTGACACACCGCAAGAGAGCGCAAAGCTGTTGTAGTTGGCATAGAACGGTTCAGGTATGATCAGCTCGTCACCAGGTTCAAAACAGGCCATCATTCCGAACAGCAGTGCTTCCGAGCCGCCATTGGTCACGATGATCTGTTCATGATCAACATCGATCTTATTCGCTTGGTAATAGTTCGCAAGACCTCTTCTGTAACTCTCGTAGCCGGCACTGTGGCTGTATTCGATCACTTTTCGATCCAAGTTGCGGATCGCATCCAAGGCTACTTCAGGAGTCTGGATATCCGGTTGGCCAATGTTCAAATGGATCACTTTGACCCCTCTGGCCTTCGCTGCTTCAGCAAAAGGGACGAGCTTACGAATGGGGGATGCGGGCATGTTGCGCCCTTTGGAGGAAATAGCTGGCATATCAGATCTGTCTAGAACGGTGCGAAGTTCGTGATTACGCGATCATACCCTTTCGCAATACGAAAATAACCCGATCTACTTGCTCTTTTTCATCATGGCATCTCCAAATTAGTGGCCCCGTAGCAAAGGCAATGCGTCAACCATATTGAATCGCCTTGGTAAAAAATAGCTGCGCGGCTTTAGCCTATTTTGTATTGCGCAAGGGTAGTACCAATACTAACCAAAAGTGGACCGTCTCGAAAGGGATGACCCCTTTTTCATTTAATAGTGATCGGATGCGGCTTACGTTCGGATATCCAGCTGATCGGGATCACATGCTGCTGTGCCCATGTGTTGTACTGGGATGAACAAAGGGCACGTTTGATGCATTGCTCGGCCTGTTCTTGAAGGATCCGGACCAACTTTTTCAAGTAGATCGCTGTTATAGTAGGCCGGTTTCCAAGGTGACTTTGTCCAGTCCTCTGAGCCTGAACCGTATGAAGCGTTTGCTCTGTTTCAGGTTGCCGAAGGCCGATCCCACTTCCATCGGTCTGATGCTGCGATGTCTTAGACCTTCTTCGCTGGTGAGCCTTTCACGGGCTTGGACCCTTAGTTGTGGTCCAGCCTATGGGCAGACGCATTCGTTACGCGCAGCGTTGTAATGGAGCCTGTTCTGTGTAAAGGGGTGTTTCTCCCAGTGGCTCTTATGTTGTTCACGGTGGAAGTGGTTTTACTTTACAAAAGCCCCCACCCACACCTTCCAGAGATGGCAGTAGATTCATCGCTTGTGCCGGGTCCGAGATCCTTGAACACGACTTTTCTTCGTGAAGCCATGCCTACATGTCGATCACACAGATCAACTTCCAACGGCTTTTCAACAAAACGGAAAAGGCCGCTCAGAGGCGGCCCATTTTTCCTAGTGATAGGTTTTTTATAACTCTGCGGCAATGGCATTGCTAGCCAGCATGTTCTTGGCCTGTGGTGTAGGCACGAGCAAGGTGCGAACACCCTCTCCAAGTAGGGTGAAGTAGATCTTGCCGGCCAAGCCATCATATTCCATTGGGTAGTTCTTGTCCTGGCGCTCTAGTTGCACGTAGAATTCTACGTTTTCTGGGCGTGCGAATGGGCCTTTTGCTACTGGTGCATTGTGGGTATCGAGTAGGATCTCTTTGGTGATGTGTTCTTCGCTGGTAAGGATCACGCTAACGGTCTCGTTGGTAGGCACTGCGAAATTGTACTGGCCATGGCAGCCGATCATTACATCCATGGTATCCACGCCATCGGTAACGATCATGGAAACTTCAGCATTGGTGGATTGGGCCATTAATATGCTGCCTTTAAAGACCACGTGGCCTTGTGCATTGGCGAAGAGTGAGCATGTTACAGCGATGATGAAGAGAGCTGTGTGGAGAAGCGTGCGTTTGTGAAGTGGTTGGAAGTTCATTTGAGTTGGTTTTGTTAGGGGTGTGTGTTGTTGTTCGACAGTGCAAATCTGCGGCTGCCTTAACCCCTGGCGAAGCAGGAATGAGCAAGTGGCGGGTGGGAGAGAGCAAGTGGCGGAAATAGGTTGAAGGCCATGATGAACATGCATTTCGGAATACAGACTTTAAACCCCGGAAACGGAAAAAGGCCGCTCTGAGGCGGCCCATTTTCCGAAGAAGGGATTTACTTACAACGCTGCGGTAAAGGTGTTGGAAACCAGCATGTTCTTTGGTTGTGGCGTAGGAACGATCATCGTCCGAACACCTTCGCCTTGTGGTGCGAAATAGATGCTTCCTGCGAGACCGCTGTACATCATGGGCTGCGTCGTTGATTGAGGCTCCAGCTCCACATAGAACTCTACCTGCGCCGTGCGAGCAAATGGACCCTTAGCTTCAGGAGCGTTGTGGGTATCAAGCTTGATCTCTTTGGTGATGTGGTTCTCGCTGGTCACTATCACACTAACGATCTCGTTGGCCGGAACAGCGAAGTTGTATTGGCCATGGCGGCCGATCATCACATCCATGGTGTCGACACCATCAGTAACGATCATGGAAACTTCAGCATTGGTGCTGTTGGCCATAAGAATGCTGCCTTTGAATACTACGTGGCCTTGTGCATTGGCGAAGAGTGAGCAAGTAACAGCAAGAATGAAGAGAGCTGTGTGGAGTAAAGTGCGCTTGTGGAGTGGTTGGAAGTTCATTTGAGTTGGTTTTGTTAGGGGTGTGTGTCGTTGTTGTTTGACAGTGCAAATCTGCGGCTGTCATCACCCCTGGCGAAGCGGGAACGAGCAAATGGCGGGTGGGAAAGAGTAAGTGGCGGAAGTAGGCTTAAAAAGCCCATGACCGTACTATGAAATACGGCCTAGTTTATTGATAAGTCCCAGATCATCAGTCGGAAGACTGCTCATGCGTTCAGGAACGGTATCTCCACCTCAACACGGGTACCTTGTGGTAGATCCGTGTAATGGAAGCCTGCTTTACCACCGTGTTGCTTCTGCACCAGATCCAAGCGCGAGCGGGTTATGGCAGTTCCTAGTGACGTTTTCTTCATGGGTTGTCCAAGAGGTGATGCTTCCTTTTTCGCATGCCTGCCGGCGCCATCATCCTCAATGGTCCATACCATTTGGCTACCGCGCCTAGCAACACTGAGTGTAATGTGCCCTTTGCCTTCTTTGCCTGCCATACCATGCCAGATCGCGTTTTCCACGAAGGGTTGCACCACCAATGGGGGCACCATGACCTCTTCCGGATCGATAGTTTGGTCCACGGTGATCGTAAAATCGAACTTCTTTTCCATCCGCATACGTTCCAGATCCAAGTACCCGCGAAGTGCTTCAAGATCATCGTTCAAGGGCACTTCGGCATGTCTACTATTCTCTAAGACCAACCGCATAACACGGGCGAATTTGCTGAGGTAGCTTGTCGCACTGTCCTGATCATTCTTTTGAACGAATGCGTTGATGCTGTTGAGCGCATTGAAGATGAAGTGCGGGTTCATCTGGCTACGTAATGCTTGGGTTTCCAGTGTAGCCGCCTCTTTTTCAAATCGTTCCGCTCTTCGTTTTCTATCGGTTACGAACCAAGCTCCACCCCCACCTAACAGCAACAAGCCGCCAAACGCTGTAGCTAAAGCGCGGTTCCGGTTCTGATCAGCACGCAATGACTCGATGGTCCGTTCACTTTCCAGTTGCTCGCGTTCCGCAGCATACTCCAAGCTATCCGCAAGCTGTTCTTTATTGAAGGTGTACAGCATATCACGTTGGGTAAGTTTGCGTTGTGTGCTTTCCAGAGACAGGCTATCCCGAACGCCAACGAAGATCTCGTGGTAGGCCAGCGCCAGATCTCCGTTGCCCAATGCCTTGTATGCTTGGTACAAGCATTCGCAATTCAATAAGCGCTCGTCCGCGGCCTTGATCCGTTCAGCTATTACAAGGCCTTGCTTGCATTTCGTAACGGCCAGTTCAGGTCGATCCAGGACCACATCCAACTTACCAAGTTCGGCAAGGGTCCCTGAAATATTCAACTGATAGTCCATACCTCCAGCGATCACCAACGATTCCTTGAGGATGTTCTCTGCTTCCTCATAGTTCTTCATGAGCCGATACGATCTTCCAAGCAAAAGCATGGTCTGGCACATGGGATATTTCAGATCGGCTTCTTTTTCCAATGCGTAGGCATTCTTCAGGACGATGATCGCACTGTCCGTTCGACCACTATCGAAAAGCAAGCTGCCAAGACCACTTAGCGAATGCGCCATACCAGGTCGATCGCCTATTTCAGTGAACAGTTCGTGGGCCTTCAGCATAGACGGAAAGCCCTCTTTGGGATCACCAAGGGAAGCACGCAGATCGCTGAGCATGACATAGCTATGAGCGATCTCAAGTGGTTCTCCTAAACGTTCCATGGTGGCGATATTCTTGTAAGCCAGATCGATCGCTTCCCCGATCCTTCCCATATCGTTGTAGGTCACAATCATGTTATTGTAGCCCCAAGAGGCCACGGCTTCATCATCATATTTCTCAGCGATCTCCACAACTTTCGCGAAACAGACCAACGCACTGTCCGGTCGCCCTTGTATCCGGTGTGCTCGCCCAATATCGTTGTAGCAATAGGCCAACCCGATCTCATGTCCTGCCTTCAAGTGCAGCGCCATACTTCGCCGATTATGGGCGATCGAAGCATCCATGTTGGTTTCTTGCTGTTCAATGAATCCCAGATTGCTTTCCGCATTTGCAGCACCGACCAAGTATGCGGAGTCTTCCCTAAGCAAGAAGATGTGTAGCCCACTATCGACCAATTGGATCGCTTTTTTCGTGGCTCCCTTCGTGAACTGGGCCAGGCCTTCTTTCCTTAATCCCTCAGCCACCATGAACGTGTCATTGGCGCGCATCGCAAGTTCCACCATGTGCTTGGCCAACGTCAGGCTACTGTCCGGATCGTTGGCCCGCAGGGCATTTGTCAACAGGTTCAATGCCTCAAGTTTATTGCGCGTGGGAGTTCCGGGAGTCCTGTAGACATTCCACAACGAATCGTTCTGATCATCCTGCGCGGTGCAGAACGTGGTGAACGGAACAATAAGGAGTAGGATGATAGATCGCCACATGGGAGAGTATGTTGAATGGTCCCGGAAGTCTTGTCCCCGACCAAATTAAGATATGCGGACAATGGGCGGAGATGTAAAACCATCTCGCGATATTAATACCCCCGAATTACTCGCTTTTTACCTGTGCGAAGAGATCTTGCGTACCAAACTGATGGACTTCGGAATGAAGTATCATCGATGCTTCTTCAAAATCGCGTTCCGTAGCAATACATGGACATATAGAAAGCGCACGGCGCATGATCCCATTTCCGTTGCCGGCCGTGGCTATTACGCACTCAAAAATGGCATCTCCACCTCAACGCGGGTACCTTGCGGAAGGTCCGTGTAATGGAAGCCTGCTTTACCACCGTGTTGCTTCTGCACCAGATCCAAGCGCGAGCGGGTTATGGCGGTTCCTAGTGACGTTTTCTTCATGGGTTGTCCAAGAGGTGATGCTTCCTTTTTCGCATGCCTACCAGCGCCATCATCCTCAATGGTCCATACCATTTGGCTACCGCGCCTAGCAACACTGAGTGTAATGTGCCCTTTGCCTTCTTTGCCTGCCATACCATGCCAGATCGCGTTTTCCACGAAGGGTTGCACCACCAATGGGGGCACCATGACCTCTTCCGGATCGATAGTTTGGTCCACGGTGATCGTAAAATCGAACTTCTTTTCCATCCGCATACGTTCCAGATCCAAGTACCCGCGAAGTGCTTCAAGATCATCGTTCAAGGGCACTTCGGCATGTCTACTATTCTCTAAGACCAACCGCATAACACGGGCGAATTTGCTGAGATAGCTTGTCGCACTGTCCTGATCATTCTTCTGAACGAATGCGTTGATGCTGTTGAGCGCATTGAAGATGAAGTGCGGGTTCATCTGGCTGCGAAGTGCTTGTGTTTCCAGCGTTGCTGATTCCTTTTCGAATCGCTCTTGTCTGCGCCTACGATCGGTGATGAACCAGGCGATGCCTCCTCCAAGCAGCAAGATGCCTCCGATCCCGGTTGCCAGTGCGCGGTTTCGATTCTGATCAGCGCGAAGAGATTCGATCATTCGTTCGCTTTCCAGCTGTTCGCGCTCGCTCGCATAGGCGAGGCTATCGGCCAGTTGTTGTTTGCCGAAGGTGTACAATAGGTCGCGTTGTGTCAATTGGCGTTGGGCCCTATCATTGACCAAACTATCGCGGATCGAGATGAAGGTTTCATGGAATTGCAATGCCTTCAAGCCATTTCCCTGAGCCTTGTACGCCAAATAGAGGCACTCGCAATTGTCTCGTCGTTCGGTGGAGATCAAATTCTTGTCTGCCAGAGTGAGGCCTTTGGTGCATCGTTGAATGGCTTGTTGAATAGCGCCTTTATCCAACGATGTTCTGCCCAGTTTGGCGAATGCTTGGGCTTCACTGGGTTGGTCGTTCAGGCTTTGTGCCAAGATCAATGCTTCGTTCAAGATCCGTTCCGCATCCGCTGTTCTTCCTACGAGACGGTAAACTGTCCCAAGTTCCAGAAGCGTTCTTCCCATCAAGTCCTTTACATCGCCTTCGCGTTCCAACTGCAGCGCTGTTTCCAACATGACGATTGCACTATCCGCCTCATTCATCTCCATTAAAAGGGCGCCAATGCTACTTCCGGAGGTCATCATTCCTTGGCGATAATCGGCCTTTTGGTAAAGGTCATAAGCACGTCGCAAGAGGTCAAGCGCTTCTTGGTCCTCGCCTATTGCGCGTTTCAATTCGCTGATAGTGGTAAGGCATGCGGCTACGCCTTTTAGGTCACTGATACGTTCAAGTATGGCTAAGCTCTTGTACGTAGCATCGATCGCCTCACCAATTCGGCCCGTCGCCGTATAGACGTTCCCCATATTTCCGTAACCACCGCCTACCATATCATCCATGCCGATCCTTTCGCCTTCGCTCACAACCCGTTCATAATAGTAGAGCGCACTGTCGTGTTTTCCTTGTATTTCGTAGATCCTGCCAATGCCGTTGTAGCAATAAATTGCCCCTTCCGGATCGTTTGCGCGTTCGTGCAGGCCTAAGCTGAGTAGATAATGGTGCATGGCCTCCTTCAATCGCCCACTGTTCTTGTGTGCATATGCCATGTTGCTTTCCGCCGCTCCAGCACCGCGCAAGAAGGCCGAGTCCAATCTGGTGGAATAGTAAAAGAGTGCACTATCCAAGGCTTTCAGTGCCGGTTCGCTGGATCGCATCATTAAATGTGCGATGCCCACATCACGGTAGCCTTGGCCGATCATCAGTGTATCGTGCTGTTCGCGTGCCCGGTCAACAAGAAGGTGCGACAAATTCAAACAACTGTCCTGATCCACCGAACGCATTTCAGTGATGATCTGGTGGAGCGTTACCAGCTGCTCGCGAGAAACCTTTTGTCCTTGGAAGGCACGCCAAAGAGAATCCAACGGATATTGTCCATAAGCATGTGTTGCTAGTATGGTAAGGATGGTGAGTGCGGCTCGGAGCATGTAATTCCGGCAACTGAGAGAGGCGTATCTGAGCAAGTTATACCATTGGGGCCGCCAAAAGGCATTATCACTATTCCGAGCAGTACATATGCAATGATGAAGAGTTCAGAGGGCAGGTCATAGTATCGGTCTACTTCTCAGGGAGAGGATCCTTTACTTCATCCAACAGTTTCTCAATATCCCCGATCAACCGATCAACATCCACCGTTTTGGTGCCGTCGTAAAAACCACGGATCCGGCGTTGCGGATCAACCAGAACGAAATTTTCCGTGTGCACAAAATCATCCGGACCTCCATCACCTTCATCCACTGCTGCGAAGTAGGATCCTCTAGCGAGGTCATAGATCTGCTTTCTGTCACCGGTCAGAAAACGCCAGCGATCGTAATCAGCTTTGTATAATTCGGCATAGCTCGCCAATACGGGAACGGAATCCATTTCTGGTGTAACGGAGTGGGAGAGGAGCATCAGCGGAGTTTCTTTCGGGAATGCTGCTTGCACACGTCCCATTTGCGTGGTCATTTTCGGGCAGATCGTCGCGCAGGTCGTGAAGAAGAAATCGGCTACGATGATGTTATCCTTTACGTCGCTGAATTCCACAATGGCGCCGTGTTGATCGATCAACTTGAAATCGGAAATATGATGCTCCCCGGTCCGGCCTTTGACATCATCGGCTACAAGTCGTGGGTCCAATTGCGACGGATGATAGATCGGAAGAACGTCGCTGGGCTTTAGGATCTGCCATCCCACGATGATAGCGACCGCAGCGACCGCGAGGAAAAGGAGAATGCGAACGCCTATAGATCTATTGGTCTGGTGCTCCACGGCTGGAATTAAAGGTCTCGCAAATCTAAGGCGTAACCGATGGAATAGATCCACCGATAGGTTGGCCAGGCAACACCATGATCGCGATCGTGGATCAACTTAAAGCTGATCTTATGTGCTTTGGAAAGGGAGTACGATGTGCCAATGGAGTGGCGCGTGCTGGTGTGTTGGATCCCCTGGTAGCCGACCCACGTAAAGAATTCGGTACTGATCTCGGGATCGAACTTGAAATTTTTGAAGTCGTAGCTCAAGGAGAATTTATTGCGGACCATCTCGCGCGCACTACCGAACTCCGTGTAATTATGTTGGTAGCCCAAACGGTATTCCAGTCCGAAGCGCTTCCACTTGGTATCGAAATTCAACTGGAGACTTGTGCGGTGTTTTGTGTTGTCCTCCGGACGGAAACTGATGCGTTGAACTACGCCGATATCGAAATGTCCATTCAGCTTGAAATTTGCACCAAGATCGGTGTACACCTGCCGTGGAGCGTAGAACACATCGTCACTTCGATAACCCAATTCAGCGGCTAGTTTGAATCGTTTGTAGAGGTCCTTTCCCAATAGGTCCTTGAATACCTTTGGCAATCCACCTTCCACATCCAGGGATACCCAGAGTTCGTGTTTGCGAATAGGTTGGGCGCGTTCCTGTGCATACGTTTTGGCAGAAGTGCAGGCCAATGTGATCACGAAAGCAAGACCTGCGATCCACGGAAAACCCATTCGAAAAGAACGCATCAATCGTACCACTTAACGGTGATCAACGGTACTTGCACAACTTCTTTTCGGCTACCTATCTCTACGGTACTGTAAATGGGGTACTGGTTGCCATCACAGGTGTTCTCTTGGCACTCGGAATAAGTGTAGACCGTATAGGAACCTTTGCGCAACCATGGGAAACGGTAGGTGCCATCAGGTTCGGTTCGCGTATCATCACTGGCGAAGGTGTCATCGCCATAACGGATGTACACGCGTTGTTCTGCCACTGGAATGGGAACGCCAACTATGAGACCGGTATTCTTATTGTATTCCTGTTGAAAAATAGTGCCTTGTACCTCGGCTTTTCCGCCCTCACCGGGGTCTTTGGAGCAAGCACTGAAAAGTAGCGCGCCTGCAAGCGCCATTGCTGGGATGAACTTCATGGTAACGATAATTTAACGAGGGGCAAATGTAACCGAAGGGCCCTTATGCTTCGCCATAAATGGCTTTGACCTCCTTGGAATATTTAGCAAGGATCGGTTTCCTGCGTAGGCTCAGCTTGGGTGTCATTTCTCCGGAATCGATCCCCCATTCGGTAGCGAGAAGCGCAACGCGTTTCACCTGTTCCCAGTGACCGAGAGAAGCATTCACCTTGTCCACCTCTTGATCTATCCGATCAATGATGCGCTTTTCATTCACTATTTGCTCATTGCTGGTGAATGGTATGCCTTTCAATTTGCAATAGTCCTTCAAGAACGCAAAACTCGGCACGATCAAGGCTGATGGGAACTTGCGGTTCTCCCCGATCACCATCACTTGTTCGATGAAGCGAGATTCCTTCAATTTATTCTCGATCAACTGCGGAGCCACGTATTTACCACCGCTCGTTTTGAACATTTCCTTTTTCCGATCTGTGATCCGTAGAAAACCGTCTTCGCTCAATTCTCCAATATCGCCAGTACTGAACCAACCGTCCGGGGAAAGCACTTCGGCGGTCATTTCCGGTTCTTTGTAATAGCCCATCATAACATTGGGTCCTTTGATCAGGATCTCACCATCGCTGGCAATTCTCACTTGGACATTATCCAGTGGTTTGCCAACGCTCCCGAACCTTAAGCCATCGTTCTGTGCATCGTTCACACTGACAACCGGCGATGTTTCCGTGAGTCCATATCCTTCCATAAGTGGAATACCGGCGGCGTTGAATATGCGTGCCAGCCGAGGTTGTAATGCTGCGCTGCCACTGGCTATGACCTTGACCTTCCCGCCGAGGCCGGCTTTCCATTTGCTGAATACGAGCTTACGTGCGATCGAAAGCTGAAAGTCGTACCACGCACTTCTGCCGTGAACATCATAGGCTTCCCCCAATTCCAAGCTCCAGAAGAACAGTTTTCGTTTAATGCCAGTGAGGGCTTCACCTTTCGCGAGGATCGAATCGTATATCTTTTCCAGAAGCCGTGGCACAGCGGTGAACACATCAGGTTCTGCTTCGCGGATGCGTGCACCAAGATCTTCAAGAGTTTCTTGAAAACGGACCTGGGTCCCTGCACGCTGATAGAGATACATCAGCATACGTTCGTAGATGTGGCATAGTGGCAAGAAGCTGATCGCACGTGAACCGGCCGAGATCGGTAAGCGTGGTGTACTGGCTTCCACGTTGCTCAGGATATTGTCGTGGCTCAACATAACGCCCTTCGGTCTACCTGTAGTGCCGCTCGTGTATATAATGGTGGCCAGGTCTGCGCGTTTCACTTGTGCCTTGTAGGTATCGAGCTTTGCTCGGCCATCTTCTCCCTTCCCAAGTAACTCTTTCCAATTGGGAGTTCCCTGGATCTTTTCAAAACTAAAAATGTGTTCAAGCCCGGGGCAATTCTTTTTGGCTTCAGTTGCTTTGGCCAGAAGCTCGGGGTTGCTAACGAAGAAGACCTTCGACTCGGAATGGTTAAGCACGTATGCGTAATCATCTGCGCTACTGGTAGGGTAGATCGGAATGTTAATGGCTCCGATCCTTAATAACGCTTGATCCACGATCGCCCACTCAGCACGATTTCCACTGACCATGGCAACCTTATCACCAGGAACTATCCCGATGGTCATAAGACCCAATGCCAACGACTCTGCCGTTTCAATGAATTCTTTGGTGCTGTAAGCCCGAAGCTTTCCATCTTCATAACTCTCAACACATGCTTTCTGGGGAAAGTTCGCGAGCTGATATTCAACGATCTCGAAAAGGCGCTGTACTTGCATAGGGCCAAGATAAACAAGGAATGGATGACCAACGCCCTGTTTAGTCACTTGAGCGCTACCGCCTATCCCACATCGTGCAACGCGTCCATATACTTGGCGATATATTGACCCAGCTGTTTCGCCTTGTACTGCATTACATAGCGTGGATGTTCCAAGGGGATGATTCGATCGAACAGATCGAGTTCATCGTTCAGTTCCTTGAAATACGCTGCGTTCTTTCCGGTACCGATGCAGAAAACAACATCGGTGCGCATGCCGCATGCAACCAGGGTCCTTAACCAGTTGGTGATGAATGGTGTCAATGCCCTTTGTAAGTCCTTGTCATCGTAATAATTCAGGTTGATCGGTCTACCCAGCGGGCCATCTTTTACGAATCCGAGTGGGCAAATTGCATGGACGTAGGTCTTGTCGTAGAACGATCCAGGTCCTCCATAAGCGCGGATCATTCGGTAAAAGAAATCGCTGCTTGGTTCGTGTGTGCGCATACCATTCACCGGAATTCCCAGGTCTGCTTCGCATCGTTTCGTATCGGTGAAGGAGAGTCCCGTGCTACCTGCGCCCAATCTGCCGGGGTTTATTCCGAGCATCAATAAGCGCTTGCTATTATCACTGTAGTATTTTCTGTGGAAAAGCTTTACGATCCTTAGAACTTCATCGCGTTGGGGTCCATTGAATGGATCGAGGACACCTACGGTATCCGGCAATGTTGTTTCATCCAATGTGAATGAAAGTACGTGTTCCAATAGACAATCTGCGAGGGTGGTCATGCTTGGTTCATTTCGGTGCACCCCGATAGATCCAAACGCCGATGATTGCGAAGAAAATATTTGGCGTCCAAACAGCGATCAAGGGGTCCATGCCTGCGTTGGTAGCTGCTACGGCCATTAAGCGCATGGAGAAAACGTAGATCAAGATCAGACCTACCCCAAGTGCCAAGTGCAAGCCCGTGCCGCCGCGCACTTTACGACTTGCAATGCTCACCCCGATCAAGGTGAATACGTAGGTCGCGAAAGGGTAGGCCGTTCGCTGATGCTTTTCGATCTGATAGCTCACTGTTGAACCATCTCCTTGCGCTTTTTTTGCGTCGATATAGTTATTCAATTCACTCCAGCCCATTGCCATCGCGGTCTCCCAGCGTTGTCCGAGGTCAGATGGTTTCAGGCTGATCATGGTATCCAATTCAGTTCCCCGGATCAGCACTTCAGGGTGGGTCGTCATATCGCGAAGCACGTAGTCGTACACATGCCACACGCCTTGCACGCTATCGTATGTGGCTCGATCCGCAGTGAGTTTGCGTGTAAGTTCCGCGTTCTCCCAATTGGAAAGACTGAAGCGATACCCTGTTTTCTGACCAACATTGTACGACTCCATGTATGCAATGGTACCTGGTGTGATCTCACGATGGATATTCTTTGCATCGACGAAGAATGTAACTCGGATATGTTCTTCTTCGAAGGCCAATCGGACCTTATTGGCCCCAGGAAGAACCATGTGATTAACAATGAGTGATAGAGCCGTAAGGAATGTTGCTGCAACGAAATAGGGCTTCATCACCCGTGGAAAACTAACACCACTGCTTAGCATCGCGATCACTTCGGTACGGTGCGCAAGACGGCTTGTGAAAAGGAGCACACTGATGAAAATGAACAGACCACTGAACAGGTTGCTGTAGTAGATGATGAAATTGAAATAGTAATCGACGATTATCTCACGCGACGATGCATTCATTTCGGCGAAATCCTCTGTTTTCTCGCTGATGTCGAAGACCACAGCAATGGCCATGATCAACATCAGGATAAAAAAGAACGTCCCGAGGAATTGGCGGATGATATATCGGTCCAGGGTCTTTAGCATTCAGGTCATATGCTGGTTGTCCTATGTCTCATGCACGACGCCTCTGTTGAAGGCATTGTGTAGAAGACTTAGGACATTGGACAGTCAGTTTCATTTTACAAACGTGTTTTCAACTTGGGCAATAAACCGTTCTTCCAGCTGCTGAATGTTCCTGCTTTGATCTGTACGCGTGCTTCGGCCATAAGCCCTAAATAGAAACCGATGTTATGCAAGCTAGCGATCTGCTGGCCAAGCATTTCCCCGCTCTGGAAAAGATGGCGCACGAATGCTCTGCTGTAGAACGTATCCACCCAACTATGGCCGTTGGGATCCAACTTGGAATGGTCATCCGCCCATTGTTTGTTCTTGATGTTCACCACGCCATCCATGGTGAACAGCATACCGTTCCTTCCATTTCGTGTAGGCATTACACAATCGAACATATCCACGCCCACGGCCATATTCTCAAGTAGATTCCACGGCGTACCCACGCCCATCAAATAACGCGGCCTATCGGTAGGGAGTATATTACAACACAGTTCAGCCATAGCGTACATTTCTTCTTCGGGTTCGCCAACACTTAAGCCGCCGATCGCATTGCCGAACATTCCTTTCGTTGCCACATATTCGGAGGAGCGTTTGCGTAGTTCCGGATACGTGCTGCCTTGGACTATAGGGAACAGCGCTTGCGTATGACCATATTTCGGTTCTGTTGCGTTGAATCGGGAAATGCATCGATCCAGCCAACGGTGGGTCATGTGCATGCTCTTCTCGGCGTATGCCAGATCACAAGGCCAAGGCGTACACTCGTCGAACGCCATCATGATATCCGCACCGATACTTCGCTGCGTATCCATAACGCTTTCCGGTGTAAAAAGGTGTTTGCTGCCATCAATGTGGCTACTGAATCGAACGCCTTCTTCGGTGATCTTTCGGATATCGCTCAATGAATGAACTTGGAAACCGCCGCTATCAGTCAGTATCGGGCCTTTCCAGCCATTGAACGCGTGTAATCCGCCTGCATTCTCTATCACCTCCACGCCAGGGCGTAAGTATAAATGATAGGTGTTACTGAGCATTATCGACGCGTGCAGGTCCTGATCCAGCTCACGCGGATGCACGGCCTTGACCGCACCGAGCGTACCTACCGGCATGAAGATCGGTGTGGGAATAATGCCGTGATCGGAATGCAGCTCGCCTGAACGTGCTTTGGAACCGGGGTCTTTAGCCAAAAGTTTGAATTCCATAACAGGGACTTGGACCGCAGGAACGCACTGCGGTAAGAAGTGGGCAAAGGTAGGCGGGTAGCGTGAGTGAAGCCATCCACGTTGGTTCTGTTCATAACTGAGCGAATAGTTACACCGTTCCGACGGTGCTTCCGGGTAGATTCGCCCTCAGCATGGGCCAAAGGGTACCGTTGCATTTCACCGTAAATGTGGTCAGTGGATTTCATTGTAATGCTCAGTGCGCTCGTTGTGCTCCTTTTCTTTCATGGTGCCATGTTCGCGCGCTTGGCGTTCAAACAAGTCGCCGTTGAACCAGAGGTGAACATTCCGGTCAGTGTTGTGATATGTGCCCGCAATGAAAGTGAGCGATTGGCCTATTTGATCCCCGTACTATTGGCACAGGACCATAAGGAGTTTGAACTGGTGGTGGTGAACGACCGTTCCGATGATGATACTTGGGAGATGCTGCAGAACATGCAACCACTGCATCCACGTCTTCGACCAGTGAATATACAGGCCGATGAAAAATTCAACTACGGTAAGAAGATCGCGTTAGGCGTAGGTGTACGTACAGCCAAATATGATAACGTGCTGCTTACGGACGCCGATTGCGAGCCACATGGCAAGGATTGGATCAGCACCATGGCAAGCGGGTTCTCCAACGGACGGAAGATCGTTGTGGGGCATAGCCCTTATGCATTCCAGCCTGGAATAACGAACGTTCTCGAACGCTACGACAGTACCGTGAAGACCATGCAGTACATGAGCTTCGCGATGGCAGGATTCCCGTACATGGGAGTTGGTCGGAATTTGGGATATACCAGCGATCTGTTCTTCAGTGCTAAAGGCCAACGGCGGCATGGGGAGTTGATGAGCGGCGATGACGACCTCTTCATTAACGAGGTGGCCCGTGCGAACAACACTTCGGTAGTGGCGGATCCACGGTCTTTCATGACCACATCACCGACGCCAGACCTTGGTACATGGGTCCGAAGGAAGCGTAGACATTACACTACTGCAGCGCATTATCGATTCGTACATCAGTTCTTGTTGACCTTATTGCCCTTTGCACGAGTGACCTTCTGGGCGGCATTGATCGTATTGGCCATCCGTGGGAACTGGGTCGGATTTGCGATCGGACTTGGTGTTGAGCTATTCATATTACTACCGATAACCATTGCCGCAATGAAACGCTTACATGCTGGTCTTTTGGCGTGGTTCGCGCTACCGTTGGAATGGTTATTTCTACTTTTGGACCCACTACTCTACACCAGCACCATATTGGTTAAGCCTAAGCGATGGAAGTGAACGAGAACCTTAGTGAAAAAGCGCAGTACGATTATGTTCTCGTGCGCCGCGCCGTTGATAAACACGACCAGAAGGCCTATGCCGAATTGATGGGCCGATACCGCGACTCCATCTATTTCATGTTGTTGAAGATGATCAACAACAAGGACGATGCGGAGGATCTTACGATCGAGGCATTCGGTAAAGCATTCCATCGGTTGAAGCAGTACACGCCGAACTATGCATTCAGCACATGGTTGTTCAAGATCGCATCGAACAACTGTATCGATTGGATCCGCAAACAAAAGAAGAAGACCTTCTCCATCGATAACCCGATCGGGACTGAGGATGGGGATGAAATGACCATTGAGCTCAAGGGCACGGGTCTGGATCCTTCCGAGATCGCAATTCGAGAACAGAAGAGTGAGATCATGCGTGATGTGGTGGATAAGCTGAAGCCCCGTTATCGCACGCTCGTTGAGCTACGCTATTACAAAGAGTACAGCTATGAAGAGATCGCCGACGAGCTCGATCTGCCATTGGGTACTGTAAAAGCACAACTCTTCCGTGCGCGTGAGTTCCTGCTGAATTTGATGGAGCCAAAGAAGGATACGATCTGATGATCAGCTGATCGGTTGATCAGCTAATGGTACGATCAGACAATTAGATGATCGGATCAGCTCACCTGCGCTGGGTTTCGCTTTTGGCACGCTATCTTTTCTCCTATGATCGGTCTCGAATTGATACATACCTATTTCCCGGAGCTTAGCGCGAAGCAGCGCGATCTATTTGCACAACTCGGAGCGCTCTATTCGGATTGGAACGAACGCGTGAACTTGATCTCCCGGAAGGATTTCGAACATTTGTATGAGCGGCATATCCTGCATTCGTTGGGCATCGCCAAAGTGGTGCAGTTCGAAAAAGGCATGCGCATAATTGATGTAGGTACCGGGGGCGGATTTCCATTGGTTCCATTGGCGATCATGTTTCCCGAAAGCACGTTCCATGGCATCGATGGTACCGGCAAGAAGATCAACGCGGTAAAGGGTGTTGTTGAAGGTCTTGGTCTAACCAATTGTACAGCGGAACAGCTTCGGAGCACGGACCATAACATGCGCTACGATGTGATCGTTAGCCGCGCTGTAACCACGTTACCAGAGTTCATCCGCGATACCAAACATCTCGTGTCGAAGGGTCAAGGGCGCATGTACTACCTGAAAGGCGGTGAGCTTGCCGATGAGATCCTACCTGTTCGTCAGTCGGTAAGGGTGCATGAACTGAACAAGGTGTTCAAGGAAGAGTTCTTTGCGACGAAGAAGGTTGTTGAGGTGCGGTTCTGAGGAACAGTATTCAAACGTCGTTTCCGCCTAGTTCCGTATTACTCAAGCTACGATACAATCCTTTATCATCTGCGATCAACTCATCATGTGTCCCACTTTCCACAACGGATCCGTGGTCCAGAACTAGAATGCGATCGGCATTACGGACAGTACTTAGTCGATGCGCGATCACAATGCTCGTGCGGCCTTTCATCAGTTCGTCGAGGGCATCTTGTACGAGTTTTTCACTTGCAGTATCGAGTGAACTGGTTGCCTCGTCAAGGATCAGGATCACCGGGTCTTTGAGCACGGCACGCGCAATGGCAATGCGCTGCCGCTGACCACCGCTTAGCTGCACACCACGTTCACCAACGATCGTGTTATATCCATCAGGAAAGCGTTCAATGAACTCGTGAGCATTCGCTTGTTGCGCTGCAGCCTCGATCTCTGCATCCGTTGCACCGGGTTTGCCGTATGCAATATTCTCTTTTATCGTTCCACCGAACAAGAGGACCTCCTGTGGCACAATGCTCAAGCGGTCCCGAAAGGCCGTAAGATCATAGGACGCAATGTCCTTTCCATCAATAGTGATCGAACCATCAACGGGTTGGTAAAAGCGCAGAATGAGCGATGCGATGGTGCTTTTTCCAGCACCACTGGGGCCAACGAGAGCAACACGTTCACCTGGTCGAGCAGAGAAATTTACGTTCTTCAATACAGGAACGTCCGCGCGCGTGGCGTAGTGAAAAGCAACATTGTTGAAGGTGATGGAACCGTCCAAATGCAGTGGCACTGATCGCGGACCGAGGTTGATCGCTTCCGGAATTTCGTCCTGCAGATCCATTAAACGTTCGGTTGCACCCACAGCTTTTAACAGGTTGGTGATCAGATCGGGGAACGAGCCGATCGATGCTCCGATCATGATCGAAAGCCCAATGAACGCGGCGATATCACCAACATCCAATAATCCTTCTGCGCGCAAGTGAACTGCTCGCCAAACGATGAAGACCACTACACCGAACATGGCGAAGATTATGAAGGAAATGAACGCTCCACGCCATCGGACCGACTTCAAGGCAACGTCCATTGCAGCACGAACGCTGCGGCCATAACGAGCCACTTCGTAACCTTCATTACTAAAAGCCTTTACGTTCTGTATTCCTTGCAGCGTCTCTTCGACCACTACACTGGAATCGGCGATCCGGTCCTGCACATTCTTGCTTAATTCGCGGATATACCTCCCGAATAACACGGCGATCAATGCGACTATAGGCAGCGTCGCCAGCATGGTCACTGTGAGCTGAACACTAACATAGGTCAGTAACGTTATTCCTAAAACTATGGTAATGAACTGCCTGAGGAATTCCGCGAAAACGGTGGTCATTCCTTCTTGCAATAGTGCCACATCCGCGGATAATCGGCTGTTCAATTCACCCACGCGGCGTTGTGCGAAGAACAGCATCGGCATACGCACCAAATGCGCGTAAGTGTCCTCGCGGATATCGGCCAAGGCATGTTCCGAGACATACCCGAACGTATAGATCCTGATGTAGCCGAAGAACGCTTGCAAAGCGAATACGATAAGAAGAAGTTTGGCAATGGAATCAATGTTCGTGAGGTCGTTCAATGGCGCATTCCAGAACGATGTGTTCGGTTCCGCAGTGATCAATTTTCCCAGTAGCAAAGGGAATGCGAGCGCCAAAAGACTTGTAATAAGTAAGCACACAAGGCCAATTGCAAACACCCCGGCATGTGGCTTAAGGTAGCGGTAGATCCGCAACGTTTTCTTCAGCGTTGCTTTGTTCAGCTTCGCTGATGGAGCATCGTCATCGCCAGTGCGTTTCCTTCTTCCGGCCATAGGTCTAATTCTATCTTAAGAAAGGAACCAAAAGCAACGCTGCGTTGGATGGTGAGCTGGTACTTCGCTCTGTGGTAAGAACATCTGCCTCAAGGAAAACGAGATAGGATATAGCGCACGTTCATCGATCTACCCACTTCCATATCAGTGTTAATCATTTCTTTCAGCGTCATCTGCGTTCCAACCTTCGACCAAGCAGTCACTAAATTATCTGATCAAATTCCGCCATGGATCGCCAACATCTTATCCGAGATGTGGTCGAACAAGTTCTTCAGCGGTTTCTCCACCATCATTTTAATGAAGGGATTCAGGTCCGCGTTGAATTCCTGGTGAGCTGTTGTAATACCATTGTTCTCCTTGAGGAACACGTCCAGCGTGAAAGGGAACGGACTGCGCTCAGTGGCTTTCATGCGCAGATGGTCGGGTGGTGTACCTCCGTCCAGTTGCAAGCCAATGGTTGCGGCCCCTTGCACTTTGAACGAGCAAGAATTGCCATCACTTTTCCATTCGCTGATCCGGTCCTGTGGTAAAAGCTGATGGAAATTATTCATGTCCTGTAAAAAAGTATACAGGTCTTGCGCGGGCTTTTTGATCTCAACGGATTTGCTTTCAATTCGGGTCATATAGTGGGTTCAGCAACAACGTGTTCCTTTCGGAAAATAACTGTGCCTCGATTTTTCTTTGTGGATGATGAACTCGGGTTCAGGCTTGTACCGTATTACCCCAGATCGATGGGTCGGCCATCCAAGCGTTCAAACTAGGAAGGTCTTTTTCAGTGATGTATTCGCTTTTCAATGCTTGTTCCATCAATACCGTGAGGTTAGTAAGTGGACAAAGTTTCACCTTGGCATCATCGAAAGCTTTTTGAGCGGTATCAAAACCGTAGGTGAATATCGAGACCATGCCTTTTACTTCGCATCCCTCTGAACGCAGAGCCTCAACAGCTCTCAGACTACTACCGCCAGTACTAACCAGGTCTTCCACAAGTACGACACTTCGTCCGACCGTAAGATCACCTTCTACTTGATTTTGCATGCCATGTCCTTTCGCTTCGCTCCTAACATAGAGAAAAGGAAGTCCCATGTCGTGTGCAACCAATGCACCGTGAGCGATACCACCTGTAGCAACACCAGCGATCATATCCGGCCTACCGAATTCACTGTTGATCACGTGTACGAATTGTTGGCGGATGAATGTGCGCACCGCAGGGTAGGAAAGCGTCTTTCGATTATCGCAATAGATCGGTGATCTCCAGCCAGAAGCCCACGTGTACGGTTCTTTAAGGCTAAGTTTGACCGCTTTGATCTGTAAAAGGAATTCCGCTACTTTGAGCGCTGGATCGAGCTGCGAAGGCATGGTACGAAGGTATACTGTTTATATAGAGAACAAACCGTTGGTCATCTCGGAAAGTCCGATGGAGACCCCCGTTACAGGGGTTCTAAATGAGCGCATTTATGCTGCCGAAGAATTGATCACTGCGATCAAAACCCTTGTGGATCATAGCGATGTGGTATCCGCCCACCTTTGGTCACCGGATGTTGAACGAGTTTGGGAAGAGTTCAAGTCGATGTACAAATTCGTTGTTGCCGCAGGTGGTGCTGTTATTGATGAAGACGGAAGATTGCTGGTGATCAAAAGACTCGGTAAATGGGACCTGCCTAAAGGGAAGGTGGAGCCGGGCGAAGCAATTGAGGCTGCAGCGATCCGTGAAGTACAAGAAGAATGTGGGCTCAAGGAACTGAAGATCACTGCTCCATTGACATCAACCTGGCACACGTACGAGCGCAAGGGAAAAATGTATTTGAAACGCACGGATTGGTTCTTGATGCGCAGTTCTTCCAAAGAAATACTTACGCCACAAACGGACGAGGATATTGAAGAGGTGCGTTGGATGGATGCTGCGGAAGTATCTCAAATGAAGGGAGTAACGTATCCGAGTTTGCGCGCTGTTGTTGAGGAGTGGGAAAAGGCCAGATAAATCAACATATTCTCAATTGTCCCACACTTTCACGCGGTTCTTTTTGTCCGCATCCACTTGCACTTGATGAAAGATTGCACCCAGACCTTCACTCGGTAATGGTGCTGGTGATCGGGCCAACGTTGAATCATTGAGCAATAGGAACAAAGGCAGCGTGCGTATGCGTAGGTCCTCTCGAAGCTGCTGCTCGGCCTCTGCGTGGAGCCAAGTGAAATTCTGTCCGGGATGGGCTCTGCGATAGGTGTTCATGTCGGCGATATCCTCATCAAGTGAAATGGTGAAGATCTGCATTGCACTGGGATACTGGTTCTTCAGTTGTTCAAGCCCGGCCATCTCTATAGCACATGCCGTACACCAACTTGCAGTAAATGCGATGCAAACCGGGCCGGTCAAAAGCGAGTCGAGATCAACTGGTTTGCCTGCAGTATTCTCCAATCGCATTGAAGGCAGTTGCGTGCCGTTGCGCATGGTGAGCATATCCCAAAGCATATTACCGGCAATGATCTTGTGTTCCGCGTATTTGGAATGCTGTCCGATCGCTTTCAGGAAAGCTTCCACTTCGGCATGATCCACCAATTTGGTGTGCCTGTTCAAGTAGAATTGATCCATTGCTACCAACTGTGCAAGGCGTTCTTCATTCTTCAAGAAGTCATTTCTGCGGAAGAGCGCGACTACGCTATCCATCGATGCCGATGCATTTGGGTCCGCGACCAAGGCGCTCAGGTGTTGATCCAGATCCGCGCTTTGGTAGCGGGATACCTGCGCAAGCGATTCGCCATACAGGTTTCGGATGAACCGCACGTACTCAGGGTCATCGTAAAGCACGTCGTGGTCTTTGATGAACCGATCATACATTGACCGTTCATTCACTCTTGGACCGAATTGTAATCCCGCCAGGCCATTGTCCACGTATCGCTTGAACCAAGGGTCATTCACGTCTTTGTAGAATCGGCGAAGTTTCGTACTGAATGAATCCACTTTATTCTCTGAGAGCAAGGGGGTTACAAATAGGGTAGGAGGGCGCGCAGTGGTGTCCTGTTCGGGAGCATCGACCTTACGTTGTAGGTCTACAGCTTGCATACCGCCGATCTCGTCGGTCGCAAGATCCTCGGCGATGAATGCATCGATCCGCTCATTCACGTCACTGACCAAGGCGTTGATGTCCAGCGAGCTAAGTTCCGGGAACGTAATTCCCATCTGAGTAGTGCCATTCATACTGGGTATGCCCGGAAGTGGGGAAAGCTCTACATGGAGGTCGGAACCATCACGAACCAATAGATCCGCAAACCGATCACCGACCCTCAATTGAATTTTCGCAGTACCGTTCACCTCACCTTTCAAGGTCGCGATGCCGTCGGATCCGAAAAGGTCGCGTGTTATGAAAATGGTCCGCATGGTGAAGAGATCATCATAGCGGTAGACGGAGATCACGTCCTCCTTCATATCCTTCGCCGAAGCCCGAATTGTGAATGACCCAGCCGTACTGGACAGGTGAGCTAACAAGGCTATGAACAGAAGGAGTTTTTTCATTGTGAAGTTGGTGGAATGCGGAAAGCAAAGATCGAACCGGAATGATCCTGACCAGCTCCTAACAACGAGCAGGGATCACCCAACCTTCATAGGCACCAACGCAGAAATATCCGCCTTATTGGCGTAAAGCTCCCGTACGATGGTACTGCTGATATGCGCGTGTTCAGGTGCTGAGGGCATGAAGATCGTCTCCACATTGGCGATGGAACGGTTCATTAAGGCGATACTGCGCTCGTAACCATGGTCCGTACTATTCCGGATGCCGCGCAGTATGAATGTAGCACCAACTTTTTTACAAAGATCCACGGTAAGACCTTCAAAGGAGATGACCTCCACTTGCGGGTATTCGGCAAAAACCTCGTTGATCCACTTGATCCGTTGTTCGGCTTCGAACATGGTCTTTTTGGTATTGTTAATGCCCATTCCGATAACGATCTTCTCAAAAAGCGGTAGCGCACGCAATACAATGGATACGTGCCCGACCGTTATTGGATCGAACGTACCTGGAAAAACAGCGATCGGACTTTTCATGTGGATTGACGATCAGTCATGCAATAATACGATTTAGATCCACCGCGTGTCGACGTAGCGACCATGTTACTTCTGAACAGAGCCCCTCTCGATCTCCGCAGGCGTAAAAAAGCTGAACTGGATCATCCCATACTCCCGCGTTTTCTGGTAACCCGGCAAAGTCTTGAAACTGATCTTGTCGTGGTGCTCCAGTATCAATAAGCCTTCGGTTCCTAGAAGTCCATTCTCCAAGATCAATTGCGGAATGCGTTCGATCCCTTCCATATAGAATGGCGGGTCAGCGAAAACGATATCGTACAGCCCCCGATGCGAATTGAGGAACGTAAAAACGTCGCTGCGCACAACGCGCCAATTCGTTTCATTCAGATCTTTGGCTGTGCGTTTTATATAGCCATATAGTTTGTTTTCCTGCTCTACTGAGATCACTTCGGCAGCTCCGCGTGAAAGAAATTCAAGAGATATACTTCCGGTGCCGGCGAAGAGGTCGAGAACGCGGATCTCTTCCAACGCCGTACTGTGTTGTAACACATTGAAGAGGCCCTCTTTCGCAAAATCAGTTGTAGGACGCGCATCGATCCCTTGTGGAGGTACGATACGTCTGTTGCGGTATTTGCCTCCTACGACACGCATGCGAATTGTTCCAATGCAGCCAACCATCGATCAGCAGGATCCTGTTCAGCATTAGAATCAGGGAATGGATCCAACACAGCGCCATCCAGGTGTTTGAAATACTTAGCGAGAAGTTCCCGGTCATTGGCATTCAAGTGCGTACCGCCGTAGAACAGGTCAATATCCGCTGGAGAGTGACCTGTTCGCTCGACTGCAAGCAGTGTGAAATACAATAGATCTGCTGATGTATGAACAGGAAAGGAATTGCAGAGCAACAAGTGGTTCTGATAGGCAATGGCGATCTCCGTTCGATCGGCACCTTTGTGCAGCAGAACCGACGGTTTGGAAGAAGAACGCGAAAGCACTCCGCGCACCAGGATCGAACGCAACGGCAAAGGGCGTGCATTCGCGAAGAGTTCCAACAATGTCTTTTCGGCCTGCGCAGATCGCGAATAAATACACGTAGCGCCGAGCAAACGAACAGGCTCTGTGCGGATCTGACCTTTAGGAGCATTGCCATGCACAAGTGAAAGGTGCTGTGCTTCGGTACCTGGCACCAGCGCTGCATCCGGGACCAGGGTGCTCCATTCCGGTAATGCGACATAGCTCACTGAAACTGGATGCTCGGGTAGGTGATTGTCTTTCAATGCCAAGTCACCAGCGCTCCATGCCATTGCCACCAGTTCACCATTCCCTGTAGCATGCACTACCCAAGCACAAACGCCCTCGCCCAGCAACACGCTCAAGTGGAAAGCGCGTTCGCGTGTGCGATCATAAGTGCCACTTCGGAAGTGGGTCAATAAGGGTGTAATGATCGCGGTCATGATCGCATAGGTACCTCTGTATAAGTGCCAATTGGATCTTGATCCAGAGCCACCGTCCGTTTATCGGATAGATAATTCCGTAATGCAAGGAATCCGGCTGCGAATAAGAACAGAAACCCAAGGATAGCCCCGGTCCGTTTGGAAATTATTTCGGCCTGGAGAGCAAATGCAGTGAGACCAGCCGCTAACGCCAACGCAGCTCCGACGAGCATCGATGCCGAACGACCTTGCATCAATCCCACAATAAGCAGCGCACCTCCTACCATGGTCAGCAGTAAGGGCAATCCATATCGTGCATAGCGTTTCATTCTTCAACCGCCAAAGTAAAGGTAAAAGGCGCCAAGGAATTGCGGCGTCGCGACCAAGGCCACACTCCATGCTATCCAAAGCTACATTTGCAAGGAACAACATCGGATCGCGTGGATCACGCTACCATACTCCCTCACCAAATACATCCAAACTGTCCGCTCTAGCCAGAAGTCTTCGTGATATGTTGGGCCATACGCCCACGGATGGACAGGAACGCGCTATTAACGCGTTGGAACGTTTGATCCTGAGTGAACGTGATCAAGCAACACTGGTGCTGAAAGGCTATGCAGGTACGGGAAAGACCACGTTGGTCGGTGCTTTGGTGAAAGTTCTGGCCAACGAGAAACGACCGGTCGTATTGTTGGCTCCGACGGGTCGTGCAGCGAAAGTGTTGAGTGGATATGCGCATGCTTCAGCGAGCACTATTCATCGGCGGATCTACCGTGTGGCAGGAGATGATGACGGAGGCTATGGCGGTATGACGGTTGCCGCGAATAAGGATAGTACGGCATTGTTCGTGGTGGATGAAGCTTCCATGATCGGCCAAGGTGGGGGCGAAGGACTTTTCGGTGACCGGGACCTGCTGAGCGATTTGTTCGAGCATGTGTTCAGCGGTCATAAATGCAAGCTGTTGTTGATCGGTGATCCTGCGCAGTTGCCGCCAGTTGGTAGTGATCATAGCCCTGCACTTGACATCAAGCACCTGCGGGAAATGGGCCTTTTGGCTGGATCCGTTGAACTTACCGATGTAGTGCGTCAATCCGAGGATAGCGGCATACTCGAAAATGCCACAGCATTGCGTGGAATTCTTGCTGATGAGGACCCAATGCCGCAATTCATCACCGGATCGGAAGACGTTTCGAGGATCGACGGGTATGATCTAGAGGATGCTTTGGAAACGGCTTATGATCGCGACGGCGCCGATGAAGTATGTGTGATCTGCCGGTCCAATAAACGTGCTTACCAATACGGACAACAAGTGCGTGCACGCATTTACGGGTACGAAGAAGAACTATGTCCGGCCGACCGTTTAATGGTGGTGAAGAACAACTATTTCTGGGCCGGAAAGAATGGAAAGAACGAACTGATCGCGAACGGAGAACCAATACTGGTAAAACAGATCCATGGGACCGAGGAACGCTATGGTCTTCGTTTCATGGACATTACTGTCGGTTGGTGGAACAGCACGGAAGAACGGGAGTTGGACGTAAAAGTGATCCTGGATACGCTTTCAACCGAAGGCCCGGCATTACCGGGTATCCGCATGCGTGAACTCAGCAAAGCAGTAGTGGCCGAGTGTGGCGAGACGACAAAAAGTGGTCGCTTCAAATTCCTGAAACAGGATCCTTATGCCAATGCATTACAAGTGAAGTATGCGTATGCCGTTACGGCCCACAAAGCGCAAGGTGGCCAATGGAATACGGTCTTCGTTGACCAAGGGTATGTGACCGAGGAAATGATCGATACCGAATATGTACGGTGGTTATACACCGCAATAACACGTGCTACACAGAAACTGTACTTGCTCAATTTTCACCCGCGATTCTGGGGTGAGGTTGAAGGGGACTGAACGGAAAAAAGTTTGACCGTATCAAGACTGATGGGTGAAGCCAAGCTGATCAAATGCTCTGTTCCGATATGCCATGTACGCACGTGGTATTCCAAAGCAGCCATTTCAACAAATACTTCGTGTGTGATGGTGTTGTTATTCACTAATGCGTCCACTCGCAATACGCTAAGGTCATCCATGATGCCTACGCCACTCGCCTTTAAAACTGCTTCTTTGCGTGTCCAAAGCTCAAGAAAACGGCGTTTCGCATCGGGTGCTTTCGACATATCCACGATCTCTTCCGGCGTGAAGTAATATTCACTGACGGACGCATGATCCACTTTGCGGGTCATCGTCTCAACGTCCGCACCGATCTCATTACCCAACGTAAAAGCGACGAATACAGCGTCCTTTGTGTCGCTAAGATTGAATTGTAATCGGCTCTTCGCGAGGAATGGTTTTCCGTAGTCACCACGTTCCATTACAACCAAGGCAGGGTCGAGATCCAAATAAACTCCAAGAAGTTCTCTGAGCCAGCCATGTCCTAACACGAAACGCTCCTTATCCTTCTCGAACCGGAACCTGTCTGCACGCGCGTGCTCGGCCGAGTCCAATAACTCCCAATATTGTTCGGCCTTGTTCCTCAATTGGTCCACGGTAGCGAACCAAGCATGCACCGCGTCGGGTTCCAAGATGCGCGATACTGTGTCCTCGAAGGCATGTACCTGCACAGGCTCACAACGCACCACTAACGAACGACCAACCCTTGACATGGATGCAAAGCAAGAACAAATAGCGCGTGCATGAACCTTGTTCGCTGTATCGTTGAATTGATCGAAAAGGACATAAGACTATACCGCTTCCACCGCATGCTTGCTTACTGCAAGATCAATGCTGATAGCGAGCTCCTTCACAAGTTGTTTCACCTCAGGGTCCTTTATGAGGCTATAGTGGTCGCCCGGTAATTCGTGCACATGCAGTTGCCCCTTGACCAATTTGGCCCAGCCCATATCCAGAACACCTGGACTCTTTTTCGCCTTGAACACGGTAACAGGGCCGTTATACAATTTGGGGGTGTAGATCTGCAATGCTTTATCGTACGTATCAATGATGTGGAAGTGGCGCAATTTCGGCGTTACGATGCGTCCCTTGTTCTGCTCACGTTTCACCAATTGTCGCATGATCACACGTTTCATTGGTTCGTAGACCTTTTCCTCTTGGCGCATAACTGCGATATAGTCTTCTGGCGCGAACGTATCGAACATGGCCAGCAACGGAACTTCATGCCCCTCTGCAGCAAGTTGACAAGCCATTTCGTACGCAACAATGCCACCGAATGAATAACCGCTCAGCAAGTAGGGGCCGATCGGACGTACGGTCTTCATTTCGTTAATGAAATGCTTTGCAATGTCCTCTACCGTTGTGAATTCCATCGGTGATCCGTCTTCACCTTGGTGAGCGAAACCATAGAATGGTTGGTCGTTTCCGAGGTATCGAGGTATGAAGTGATTTGCTTCATCGCCGTTCACACAGAAGAAAGGAATACGATCACCTTCCGGCTGAATTGCCGATAAACTGGTCCATTTCACATTGGTCCCCGCGCTGCCCAGCAGTTTCGAGAACAACGAGATCGTCGGAGCTTGGAACAGTGAATTCAACGCCAGTGAGATCCCGAAACGTTCTTCCACCTGAGCTAACAACTGGATCCCGATCAATGAGTGACCACCAACGTCGAAAAAATTATCGTGAACGCCGATACGTTTAACACCAAGTAATTTACCCCAGATCACGGCCAACGCAGTTTCTTGTGGATCACGGGGAGCAACGTATTGCGCATGCATTGTCTGTGAACGTAGTTCGGGAACGGGCAATGCACGCTTGTCCACTTTGCCATTCGCGTTCAACGCAAAGCTTGGTAGGACCATGAATGCAGTAGGTATCATGTGCCCTGGCAGGCTGTCACGCAGGTGTTCACGCACACTAGCGATCAACTCCTCTTGTGCATCAACGGCTTGTTCAATATCGTCAATGGCTTTTGGCACGAGGTAAGCGACCAGCTGCTTTGCCCCGGGCATATCGCTTCGTACCATTACAACATTATCCTTTATATCTGCATGTGTGCCTATCGCATTTTCGATCTCTCCCAATTCCACGCGGAAACCACGCACTTTCACTTGGTCATCGGTACGACCTATGAACTCTACATTGCCATCAGCTAACCACCGGACGAGATCACCGGTCCTGTACATTTTTGCGCCGGGCTTTTTGCCGAACGGATCATCAACGAACCGCTCCTCCGTAAGATCCGGTCTTTTCCAATAGCCGAGTGCTACGCCGTCACCCCCGGCATACAATTCGCCTTTTTCGCCAATACCAACTGGTTTCATGTCACCATTCAGGATATGGACCGTGGTGTTATTCAATGCTTTGCCGATCGGGACTCCACCCCGTATGGCAATTTCGTCATTGATCACATAGCAACAAGTGAATGTCGTATTCTCGGTTGGTCCGTATCCGTTGATCAAGACACCAGGGCCAACAACACGCAAAGCACGCGCAACATGCGGAACGCTCAGTACGTCACCTCCGGTAAGGATATGTTTCAACCCTTTCAGTTTTTCGACATGCTCATCCACCATCAGGTTGAATAGGCCTGCGGTGAACCACACGGAAGTAACGTTGTGTTGCTTAATCGTTTCAACGATCTCGAGCAAAGTCGGCTTTTGTTGCGGTTGAAGGACCAATTTTCCTCCATTCAACAAAGCACCCCAAAGCTCTAATGTGGAAGCATCGAAGGATATATTCGAAAGTTGCAGAAAAGAAATGTCCGGACCGAAGCTTAAATAATTCTGGTTATGTACCAATCGGATGATCGCACGCTGCGGTACGATAACTCCTTTCGGTTGTCCGGTTGAACCGCTTGTATACATAATGTAAGCGGCGGAATCCACTTCGCCGATCGATGTCGTAGCTGCTGTATTCGAATGAACGATGTCTTCCAGAAATATCGTTCTGGCACTATGTGCTGGCAAAGCATCTTTCAATGGCCGTTGTGTCAATAGCACATTTACTGAAGTGTCCTTGAACATGAACGCCAATCGCTCAGCAGGGTAGCTGGGGTCGAAGGGTACGAAGGACGCCCCACAGCGCATGATCGCGATCATGGAAGCCACCATATCGGTGCAACGCTCCGTACAAAGTCCAACCGGATCACCGGCTTTAACACCAGCTGCGATAAGTGTTCCTGCTAGTGTATTAACGCGGATCTGAAGTGCAGCATATGTCGTAGTATTCTGGTTGAGGACCACAGCGGTGCGGTCACCGTATTTCGCAACAACTTCATCGAACAATTGTCCAATGTTCTTATTCAGAGGGATCTCCGTCTCAATGCCCTTCCATTCCGCTTTTGGCGCTTCACCTTTATGCTCATTCGCCAAGTCGTTGATCAATTCCGAAATAGGCGAAGCAGCACTACGGTTGATCTGTCTCACCAGTTCGCTGAACTGGTCCATCCAACCACGGATAGTTGCTGCATCGAATAGATCGGTGTTGTAGCTCCATTCCAATACCAAATGATCATCCTTCCCCGTTGCGTTCAAGAATAATTCGAAATTCTCGAAGGCGCGCGGGTTACTTTCAAAACGATGGACGAGGCCGTCAAAAGCCACACCGTCATCCATATTCATATCAATGTTGAACACCACCGGTGCTAGCGGAATACGGCCCGGTTGACGAGGAACACGGAGCTTGCGCAGCAGCGTTCCGAAGGTGTATTTCTGATTGTCGAACGCATCCAACACGCCTGTCCGTCTCGCTTTCAGGTGTTCAGCGAATGGTCTTTCCTCGTCGATCCTGCTATGCAATGCAAGTAGATTCACACAGTGGCCGACCAGGTGTTTCATATCAAGGTCGCTCTGGCCGGCAGCGGGTAGGCCCACAACGATATCGCTGTCACCTGTGAGTTTGTACAGCAGGATCTCGAACGATGTCAGTAGGGTGGTAACGAAGCTTGCGCCATTTCGTGTAGCTACCTCTTTCAATCCGCGCACCAGATCGGGAGCCATCTCAAGATCGATACGATCTCCCTTGTATGTTTTTTGTTTCGGTCGAATGCGATCAACGGGCAGATCCAATTGGGGTAACGGTCCTTTATAAAGATCCATCCAATATTGTTCTACCGCAGCATGTTCCGTGCTTTTCGCAAAATCGATCGTCGCTAACACGTACTCGCTCAACGGCACGGCTGGCGGAAGTTTTAGCACACCACCTTTCTTGTGTGCATTGTACAACGCGCTGATCTCAGCCATCATTATACCTAGGCTCCACCCATCAATGAGTATGTGGTGTCCGCTCAGGCGCAGTACATATTCATCTGCACGCATGCGCATGATGGAAACCCGGAATAGTGGACCGTTCACCAGGTCGAACGGTGTGGTCATATCCTTATGGGCTATGGCCTTAAGTTCCTTATTCCGTTCCTCTTGACCCAGTGCATGCAGGTCTGAATATCCGATCGCTACTTGAACTTCATCAAAAACGATCGTACGTGTTCCGTTCGTATTCAGCACTGCACGCAGTGCTTCATGACGGCGCACCAGATCGATCAGTGCAAGTTCGAGTGATGCCCGGTCTAGTTTGCCGGTAAGGATCAATGACACACTTTCATTGTACGCGCAATTGGCATCAACTCCCATCACGGAAGCAACATACACCTCGCGTTGGGCTTCGGTGGTTGGTAAAATGCGTTCGATCACCGGTCCTTTGAACGGGTCGAAATCCACTATTACCTGTTTGGTATCTGCTACGAATTTCTCCATACTGCCTCACTTTCAATTATCGGCCAATTCTAACATTATGAATTTCCCTTCACGTTCAGGATCTGGCAAGAACCAAGCTGGGTCGCCTTTAGGAGTACGCCCTAATCGTGCGCCAGCGATCGGTGCGTCGGATGCTTCAAGAACGCGCTCGCTCATTTTCCGAGCGTGACCATTCAACGAATTGTTGATCACTTGGATCGGATACGTACGTTTCGGCATAAAGCACGAAGCACGCAATTCAACACACACCTTTTCCACCGTTGCAATAATGAACTCGACATCGACCTCAGTATGGGCCGTGGTCAGGAAATGCGGGAAATCAAGGACGTGCACTCCGTGGTAACGCATTAGCAGGAAGAAGAGTTCCGTGTAGTTCACACTTTCATCGTACTTCGTTTTGAATGCACTTCCGAAATTAACCCATCGGTAGGGTAGTACGTATTGATCGAATAGGCCGTTCACACGTTCCACCATATTCTCGGTCATGGTGTTCAGTCGTTCCTGCAACGCGGGACCCTCATCCTTCATATGCACAAGTGCGGCTTTAGCAGCGGCCATGGTCAAAGGGTGACGTACGAATGTTCCTGCGAAATAGGTAACGCCTGAAGGCGGAACGCTGTCATCGCCGAACTGCCAATGGCCACCATCCAGAGCATCCATCCATTTGCTGGACCCTATCATTGCTCCAATAGGTAGACCGCCACCGATCACTTTGCCGTAGGTCCCGATATCCGCTTTAATACCGAACAGCGCTTGCGCCCCATTCGGGTGCATGCGGAAACCGGTTATCACTTCGTCGAAGATCAAAGCCGTTTCATGTTGCTTTGTAATAGCACGCACTTCGCGCAGGAAATCCACCGGACGGAACTCCATACGGCGGCTTTGCACTGGCTCAACCAGAACTGCCGCAGCTTCATGGCAGCGCTGCTTGATGATCTCGAGACTTTCGGGTGTGCCGTAATCCAGGATCAACATGTTCTCCACCGCCTCTGGCATGATACCTGGCGCTCCTGGATAGCTTTTTTTGCTCTTGCTACCACGGATGATCACCTCGTCATTGATCCCGTGGTAGGATCCTGCGAATGCAATGATCAAGTGCCGTCCAGTTACCGTACGGGCCATCCGCATTGCGCCAAGAACCGCTTCGGAACCGGTATTGCAAACTGCGGCGCGTTCACCCCCTGTAAGCTCGCATAGAAGTTTGCTGACGTCCGCAGCAAGCGGATGCATTGGACCGATCTCGATGCCAGCATCCAACTGCTTGTGACATTCCTTCTTGATGAATTCAGGCATGTAACCGAACATGGAAGAACCGAAACCGCTGAGGATATCAACGTATTCGTTGCCATCAAGATCCCACAAGTGGCAACCTTCGCTACGGTCAACAACTACTTGATAGACCAGTTCTTTCGTTTGCGGTTTGAAGCCCGTTACAACGCGCGGGTCGGCCATTGGCAAACGGTTCTCTTGCGTAAATGCTTTGCTCTTTGCTGTTTTCGCAACGTAGCGTTCTACGAATTCATTGTACCAGGCCCGTTGCTCTGGCGAGAAGTCATCCAGTTTTTCTTTCACGATCCGAGCTTGTGCACCGAATACTTTTTTCAGCTCCGGAGCATCTTCGAAAGCATTCGTAACTGCATCGGCGCCAGCGGAAGGTGTGGCTGCACTATTACTGCCACTCGCTACGGACCCTGCGCTTTGACTGCCAACATGCGGCAACAAATGATCAGCTAGTTTGTCCAAGTTCGGCAGTTCTTCATTCAACTGGCGGAAGGAGATCTTGACTCCGAATTTGCGGCTCAAGGACGTTGCTACTTGAGTAAGGAATAAAGAATCCAGACCCATTTCAAGGAACGTCTCTTCAGGGCTTGCTTCTGCCAGCTCAAGACCGGAACTTTCCTCCAGTAACGTTTTGATCTGCTGGATCAAATTTTCTTTTGGTGACAGGTTCGCATCCCCCGCATTCGCAACAGGCGCTTCAATCGTGGTGGAAGCAATAGCATGCCCACCCGCCGCGATCATGGCAACTGGATCCACCCAATGGCGAACGCGTTCGAATGCATAGGTCGGCATGGAAATGCGATGCCGCACTTCGCGTTGGTAGAATTTGCTGCGATCGATCTCGATACCACTTTGCCATAGACCACCAACGGCTTTCAGCAACAACCCCAGTTCGGCACCTTTGCCCGATTCCGCACCCAATGAGGAAACTGCAACTTGGCGTTTAGGATCGGTACTTTGCTGGCGTGCGAGCGTGCTGGCCGTGGTGCGCGGACCAACTTCCAACATGACACGATCGCCTTGTTCCCAACCGAACTTCACGGCTTGTGCAAAGCGTACGGTAGCGCGCAAATGCCCGCTCCAATATTCGCTGGACATGGCTTCTTCATCCTTCAACCATTCCGCAGTAACGGTACTGATGATCGGAATGCGCGGTGCATTCAAAACAATGTCGTCCACAATGCGCTCGTAAGGCACGACCATGGGTTCCATCATAGGGCTATGGAACGCGTGGCTGGTCATTAGCAACTTACAATTGACGCCTTCTTTTTCGAGTTCAGCTTGCAAGGTTGCAATGGCTTCTTTTGGTCCACTTGCGACACATAATTGAGGGCCATTATTCGCTGCAATGCTGCAATCAGCAGGCAAGCGTTGTGCAATATCTTCTTCCGCAGCACGCACGCTTAGCATGGATCCACTTGGGAGCGCCTGCATCATACGCCCACGGTTCGCAACCAGCGTAACAGCATCCTTCAGTGAGAATACACCGGCCAAGCAAGCTGCAGCGAACTCCCCAATACTATGACCGAGCATGGCCTCTGGAACAATCCCCCAATGCATCCAAAGCTTGGCTAAGCTATAGTGCATCGTAAAGAGTGATGCTTGGGTGTAAATGGTCTGCTTTAATTGTTCCGCTGCCTCTTCTTCTTTACCTACTGCGGGGAACATGATCGCTTTAAGATCCACATCGAGTGCAGTATTGAACAGGTTGATGCACTCATCGAAATGCTGCGCGAAAATGGGTTCGCTCGCATATAGGTCGCGGCCCATATTCACATATTGTGAACCTTGGCCAGGGAACATGAACACTACGCCAGGTGAAGCTTCATAAAGCTCACGCGTACCCATTGCATTGGTATCCTTATTTGCAATGGCATCAATTACCTCTTGGTGAGTTCCTCCAACTATTATGCGCCGGAATTTGAATGATCTTCTACCGACCTTCAGGGTATAAGCGGCATCCGCCAAAGAGGCTTCAGGATGTTTTTCCAACCAGGTGCGGAGGTTCTCCGTCATGGCATCCAAACTCACCTTCGTCTTTGCGCTGAGCTGAAAAACCTCTTTACTACGCGAATTGCTCGATACTTTTGGCGACGGACCTTCTCCGAGGATCACGTGGGCATTCGTGCCACCAACACCGAATGCTGAAACTCCTGCAATACGAGGTTTTGAGGTACGCGGCCATTCAATGTTCTCATCTGCCACGCGGAACGGACTATTGCCGAAGTCTATCGCTGGATTAGGTGTTTCAAAACCGTAATTCGATGGGATCACGCCATTCTTCAACGCCAAAGCGGTCTTCATTAATCCCGCGACCCCTGCTGCCGCGGTAAGGTGTCCGATATTGCTTTTTACGGAACCGATCGCACACCAATGCGGATCGCCGGTAACTGGGGTGATCTCAGCGGAACGGAACGCTAGTGTCAATGCTTCCACCTCAATTGGGTCACCCAACGGCGTAGCTGTACCGTGTGTTTCCACATACGTGATCTCGCTCGGTTGCACATTGGCATCCGCATGCGCCATTGCGATCACTTCAGCCTGGCCGCGAACACTAGGTGCGGTAAAGCTGGCCTTATCGCTGCCGTCGTTATTCAGTGCACTACCTTTAATTGTCGCGTAAATATGATCGTTATCGCGAATAGCATCATCCAACCGTTTCAGGACTACAACACCCACCCCATCACTGAAACTGGTTCCTTTACCGTTGGCATCGAATGTTCGTGTGCTGCCATCCGGGCTATACATACCACCTTCGTTGTACAGAACGCCGCTATTGATCGGAACAGTGACCGCAACACCACCGGCAAGCGCCATGTCACATTCGCCATTGCGTAACGCATGCGTCGCTTGCGCGATAGCGACCAATGATGTGCTACACGCAGTATGGATGCTTAAAGCTGGTCCACGGAGATCGAATTCAAAGGCCAAGCGTGTTGCGATATAATCCTTCTCATTGGCGGTCATCACCTGGAAATCGCCAACTTGTTCGATCAACTCGGGGTGCCCGATCACATTTTTCGTGAAGTAGGTATTATTACCCATGCCCGCATACACGCCGATCAACCCGTCGAATTGAGCGGGGTCATAAGCTGCATCTTCCAATGCGGACCAAGCGGCTTCCATGAATACACGTTGCTGCGGATCCATCAATGCCGCCACGCGCGGATTGATCCCGAAGAACCCTGCATCGAACTTATCCGCATCGGTGATCACACCACGTGCACGAACATAATCCGGGTCATTCCGAAGATCATCGTTAACGCTGGGGTCCAGTTCCTCCTTGCTCCATGTCGTAATGCCGTTCTTTTTTTCCAGTAGGTTCTTCCACAATTCCTCAACGCTTGGAGCTCCAGGGAAACGACCATACATTCCCACAATGGCGATCTCACTACGACGATCCGTGTCGTAAGCCTCTCGACGTGCCCGGGCCATTTCTGAAGGTGATTTACCACTGCTGCCGCCTTCCAAATATTCAGCACATGCTTTTACTGTAGGATGCTGGTAAAGCTTAACGATAGGCAATGCCAAGCCGCGGCTTTCAAGTTGGGCAACGCACTGTATGCTCAACAATGAGTTGCCACCAAGATCAAAGAAATTATCATTGATGCCGACTTTGTCCACACCGAGCAACGCGGCCCAGACCGCAGCAACGGCTTCTTGTAATTGGGAAGAAGGTCGGGCATAGGCCACGTCGAGGTCAGGTCGCTTAACATCCGGAATAGGCAAGGCTTTACGATCGATCTTGCCACTAGGCGTACGTGGCATTTCAAGTACCTTGACGAAAGCAGAAGGCACCATGTAGTCGGGCAAAAGTGCACCGAGGTGTTTGCGCAGATCATTCGTTGAGATCGACTTTTTCGCAACAAAGTAGCCTACCAGTCTTTTTAATCCGGGGGTGTCTTCGCGCACGGTTGCAACGGCTTGTTCGATGTCGCTATGTTTCTCCAGCGCGACCTCAACCTCACCTAGTTCGATGCGATAGCCGCGAACTTTTACTTGTCCATCGATCCGGCCCTTGAAATCAATGTTCCCATCGGGTAGCTCAACCGTACGGTCGCCCGTTCTATAGAGGCGCCCTCCATCGGTGAATGGGTCATTCAAGAATCGCTCCGCGGTAAGGTCATCACGACCGATATATCCTTTGGCAACGCATGCACCACCGAGATAAAGTTCGCCCTCTTCGCCTTTGGCGACCGGTTGCATCTTTTCATCCAGAATGAGCAACTTCACGTTGTCGATCGCCTTACCGATGTTCGGCAGGTCAGGCCAAAAGGAAGGGTCCCCTTTCAATTCCAATTCACTGACGACGTGCCCTTCAGTAGGTCCGTATTGGTTGCAGAAACGACAACCCGGTAGTTGCTTGAAGAGATCGGCAATTGCTGGAGTGATCTTCAACTGTTCCCCACTGGTGAATACCTCAAGCAATGAAGATGGAATTTCGCCGGTGCGTTGAACTGCTTCCGCCAAATATTGAAGGGCAACAAAAGGAACAATGATCCGGTTGATCCCCTGAGCAATGATCTTGCGCAAGAGTTGCGAAGAATTCAGTCGGTCCTCATCGGTGATCAGGACCAACGTACCGCGTTGCGCGAACGTGGTAAATAGTTCCTGAAAGCTAACATCGAAACTGATCGGTGCGAATTGCAACGTTTTCGCACCTTCCTTCAGAACAGAAGTACGTATTTGCCATTCGATCAAGTTGATCAGTGGGGCGTGGTGCATGGAGACACCTTTAGGCCTACCTGTACTGCCGGACGTGAACAGAACGTAACAGAGGTTGCTGGGTTTTGCGGGAGAGGGGCCTTTGAAAGGAGTAAGGGTCTCAAGGTCAAGTTCGTCCAGCAGAACGACCTTTACGCTCATGCCAGTGAACAGGTGCTGGTGTGCCCGGTCCGTAATTACCACCGGTGGAGCCGCATCTTCCATCATCAGGGAAATGCGGTCCGAAGGGTAGTTAGGGTCGATCGGTACGTATGCAGCTCCACTGCGGAGTATTGCTAAGACGCTGATAACAAGGTCAATTGAGCGATCCAAGCAAATGGCTACGGTTTTGTCAGGTCCAGCTCCTGCCTTTGAAAGTAGGGTCGCAAATCGACGCGAACGAGCGTCCAGGTCAGCATAGCTAAGGTTTGCATTTCCTTCAATAAGTGCAATGACTTCGGGCTCTTTGGCAACACTTTTGTCAAAGAGCTCGAGCAGATTCTTGCGGTGGGTCATAGGGATCGTGGTGGTATGTGCTGAGAGTACACCATGTTCCCGCTCATGATCAGAGGTTTTCACATCTCCGACCATGGCTGGAGCATATCTATTTGTTCACTTTATCGGCTTTCATACGAAAAGAGGGAACCATGAGTTGCAGTACGACTAGGAGGTCGATGACAAGATAGGGATCAAAAAAAGAACTAAATATGCTGAAGACCACCTATTGGCCGAAAAGTTATACCCATTCGTCGTCAATATTCCTTGTTTCATCGTAAGTGATGGGTGGTGTCCTGCATTTTCGAATGTGAATTCCACATTGGCGCGAACTCGGAAGAGTGTAACCTGTCCAACATCGGTTGGTTAGTAACTTCTTGAATTAGCTCACTAGTTTCTATCTTCGCCGCCCTTTGATGCTAGCCTTAATAAGATCAACTCTCCTAGTTCTGGTCGTTCTGTGTTTAACGATCACGAGCGATGCCCAGACCTTGGGTCACGATCGTTCGGTCCAAATGTGGGTTACGGCCCAAGCCGCTCCAGCACGCATAAGCCTCAATTGGAAGCCACATAATAACACTACAGGTTTCCAGGTCTATCGTAAACTGAAGGGTGGGACTTCATGGGGTGCAGCACTTGCGAATTTGGATGCTGGTAGCTTAAGTTACATTGATAACTCGGTCCAAGTAGGCGTTTCCTATGAATACAAGGTCATTCGAACTACCTCGAATCTCGGAAATGGTTATGGATATACCAACAGTGGTATCGAGTTGCCCATGGTCGAAGCGCGCGGCAAGCTCATTCTAATGGTTGATGACTTCTATTCATCTGCGCTCACATCCCAGTTGAATCAACTTCAAAGCGATCTGGAAGGAGATGGTTGGACCGTAATTCGTCATGACGTAAGCCGGTCCTTGCCAGTGCCTTCCGTGAAGGCACTCGTGGTTGCGGATTATAACGCTGATCCCACGAAAGTTAAGGCCGTATTCATTGTGGGTCATGTTCCGGTACCGTACTCCGGGAGTTTGGCACCTGATGGGCATGGCGAGCATTTTGGGGCTTGGCCTGCGGATGTTTATTATGGAGATGTAAATGGTACTTGGACCGATAATTCTGTAGGAAATGCGGGTGCTTCGTGGCCTCGCAATCATAATGTAATAGGAGACGGCAAGTTTGACCAAACGTCGATACCCAGTGACGTGGAGTTAGCTGTTGGAAGGGTGGATATGTACGACCTGCCCACATTCAGCGCCTCAGAAACTACGTTGTTGGGCAATTATCTGACCAAATTGAGCAATTGGAAACGTAAAGTGTTCACTGCGAACGGACGTGCTCTCATCGATGACAATTTTGACGGTTACTCGGATGCGTTCTCTCAGAACGGCTGGAGAGGATTTGGTCCTTTGGTACATCCAGATAACGTTCAGGATCTGGATTATTTCGGCACATTGTCCAACCAGAGCTATTTGTGGAGCTATGGATGCGGTGGTGGTTGGTTCTCAGGTGCCAATGGAGTGGGTAGTTCATCCGATTTTTCCAGCAATAATGTGCAAACAGTATTCACCATTTTGTTTGGATCTTATTTCGGTGATTGGGATAACACGGATAATTTCCTCCGTTGTGCATTGGCCTCCGGGAATACCCTTACGAACTTCTGGGCTGGATATCCGAATTGGTATGTGCAGCACATGGGTATGGGTGAGACCATTGGTTATGGTACGGTGTTGAGTCAGAATAATGGCGACGGACATTACGAGCCGGCCAATTGGCAAGCTGGTCGGATCCACATTGCACTTATGGGTGACCCAACATTGCGGATGCATATTGTTGCACCACCCAGCGATGTTTCGCCCCTTGTCAGTGGATCAACAGTGAATGTGTCTTGGAATGCTTCCAATGAGACCGTTATAGGATATCATGTTTATAGAAAGGTTGGTACGGCACAATCGTGGGAACGCCGCACCGCTACTGCTGTAACCGGGACTTCATTTGCGGATAACGTAAGTGGTATCAGCGGATCTGTTCGTTACATGGTGCGTGCCTTGAAACTGCAGATCGGACACAGCGGGAGTTACTACAACTTGAGCCAAGGGGCATTCGGAGTTACGAATGTGTCAGGAGTCGTCACAGATTGCTTGGGTGTTGTGAATGGACCAGCAGGACCTGGAACTCCTTGCAACGATAACAATGGCTGTACGATCAATGATACATTCAATGCAACATGTCAATGTGTAGGAACACCATTGCCCTGCTCAGATGGCGATCCATGTACTGCGGATGGTTGTGCTGATGGAGTTTGCGTATTCACTCCTTTGCCCGATGGTGATGGTGACGGGACCTGTGATCTATCCGATGGTTGCCCAACGGATCCGAATAAGACGAGCCCAGGGAACTGTGGTTGTAATAATCCTGAACCAGGTAGTGCCTGTGATGATAACAACCCGAATACTGTTGGAGATATCGTACAGCCCAATTGTAGCTGCCTGGGCTTAATGAATGATTGTCTTGGAGTACTTGGTGGAACTGCTTTACCGAATACGCATTGTGATGATGATGATGCACTCACAGGTAATGATCGATGGAATTCTTCTTGTGAATGTGTTGGGCTGTTGATCGATTGCGCCGGGATCCCGGGTGGAACGGCACTGCCGAATAGTCCGTGCAATGATGGGAATCTTCTTACAGCAAATGATGCTTGGAATGATGAATGTCAATGTATTGGAGAGCCAGTTGATTGCCAAGGGCAGCCCAATGGTCCGAACCTACCGGGAACTCCATGCGATGATAATGATCCGCTAACTGGGAATGACCTCTGGACGACCAACTGCCAATGCGCGGGAGTTCTGATCGATTGCAACGGAATTCCAGGCGGTGGTGCGGTGATGGATATGTGCGGTGTCTGTGGCGGACAGAATGATTGTGTGGATGGCAATATTTGTGTGGTTCTTGGCGAAACAGGTTCGAACCCGGATGGAGAAGAATCTGAAAGTGGTGATGTATACATGAACGCAGGTTCGCTGGACCTGATCCGAGATGGGTCGACGGGTGAATGGCGCGGGAATCAATTGATCGGCATGCGATTCAGCAATATCATTGTCCCCAATGGGGCGGTCCTTATAGAAGCACATGTTCAATTCACTGCCCGTGGCTCAGGTGATCTTGATCAATGTGAGCTCTTTGTTGCTGCGCAAGCTGCCGATAACGCTACAGTACTGAGTTCAAGTGTGAGTGATCTGAGTACACGTGAACGTACCACACAGGTTGCATGGTCACCTCCCCAATGGATACAGGCAAATGAAGCTGGTCCGGGGCAACGCACACCAGATCTTAGCCTAGCGTTGACCGAGGTATTTGGCCGGTCTGGATGGCAGCCGGGTAATTCGTTGGTTATACTGTTGAATGGAACCGGCCGTCGATCCGCATGGAGTTATGACCAGGACCCATCGAAGGCCGCACGCCTCTGCATTTCTTACCAATTACCCGGACCATTAATTGATTGTATGGGTGTTGAAGCTGGTACTGCATTGCCAGGGACACCTTGTGATGACAATGACCCGGATACAGGAAACGATAGTTGGTCATCCGTTTGTACTTGTGTAGGGGTGCCGTTGGATTGTATGGGAATTCCGGGCGGCACGGCAACAGAAGGTTTGCCATGTGACGACGGAGATGTAACAACGGGTAACGATAGTTGGACCGCAGATTGCAATTGCGCGGGCTTGCCGTTGGATTGTGCTGGAATACCCGGTGGTACTAGCGTATCGGGAACGGCATGTAATGATGGGTCCATTCTGACCACGAACGACACCTATGGTGCTGACTGTATTTGCATCGGAACCCCAGTAGATTGTAATGGGTTGGAGAATGGTCCTGCAATACCTGGATCACCTTGTGATGATGGCGATCCTGATACAGGAAATGATCTATGGAATACGTCGTGCTCATGTGCGGGTGTTCCGTATGACTGTAATGGTGTCCCTGGTGGTTCAGCAGTTCCAGGTCAACCATGTGATGACGGTGATGCCACTACAGGAGATGATACTTGGGCTTCTGGTTGCAACTGTGTTGGATTACCTCTTGATTGCGTTGGAGTGCCAGGTGGCACAAGTATTCCGGGATCACTCTGTGATGATGGCGACCCGGACACCGGTCTTGATCGATACGGGGATGATTGCACGTGCATTGGCCAAGCTTACGACTGTGCGGGCGTACCCGGAGGTGCCGCAATTGAAGGCACATCTTGTGATGACGGTGATGCAACCACAGGAGCCGATACGTTGGATGCTACATGTAATTGTGTAGGTCAGCCACTGGATTGTGAAGGTGTTCCAAATGGTAATGCAGTATCTGGTACTTCATGTGATGATGGAGATGCAACTACTGGCAATGATCAATGGAATGCTCAGTGCAATTGTGTTGGGCTACCGTTGGATTGTTTCAACGTGCCCGGTGGATCCGCAGTTCCTGGATCACCGTGCGATGATGGAAATGCGGCAACAGGCAATGATTCATGGACGGTTAATTGCGCTTGCGTCGGGTTGATCAATGACTGCGCAGGTGTGCCTGGAGGTGCCGCGTTACCCGGAAGTCCGTGCAACGACAACGATCCGAATACCATCCTGGATATGTGGAGTTTTAATTGTCTATGCGTTGGACAACCCTTGGATTGTGCAGGCGTGGCAAACGGAACGGCATACGTTGATGCTTGTGGAATATGTGCCGGTGGCACGACAGGTATCCTGCCTGATCCCGACAGCGATTCTGATCTGGTTGTGGATTGCATTGATAATTGTTCTACTTCGTCCAATGCCTTACAGGGCGATTTTGATCAGGACGGGGTAGGCGATGTGTGCGATAATTGTCCTTGGGTCGCGAATGCTGATCAACTCGATAGTGATAATGATGGTGTTGGTGATGTTTGTGTTGGGATAGGAGTGGAAGAGATGGAAGGCATACAGCCGTTATCGGTCTATCCGAATCCAACCCGTGGGCAAGTTCGCATTGTAGGCGCTTCACCTGAAGCACGTCGGATCGTATTCTATGATATTTCCGGGGCCAAGGTCCAGGAACAGACTTATGCTCCTGTTGTAGATATCGAGAACCTTGCGGTTGGTACCTATCAGTTGTGGGTCTTGAACATCAACGGAATGCCTGTCGGCCGAGCTAGGATCGTCCGAATGTAAAGGCAGACCATCTCGAATTATATTTCATTGATTTATGGATGGTCTCCTACTATTGGGTCGATCATTGTTTTATTCCGTCTGGAACCGATAGTTGATCGACAGGCAGGAACACCTTGCAAAAGCGGTGGTCAGGAGGTCCACTGATCCGAACTTCAAATTATTGGTGTAATAGACAAAACGAATGGCTTTTGGGAGACGTTTGTCTCTAATGGACAAAACGAATGGCGAGTTATCAACCGTTGTTGGAGAACCTAATTGCGATTCTGATCTTTGGGTGTCTGGCGAAACG